>Ga0315900_10006180_pt1 | contig 16168 bp, 18 predicted proteins | sample LakEriMetagenome_FD_203521 | JGI IMG/M metagenome (GOLD analysis project Ga0315900, IMG submission 203521) | Freshwater fungal communities from buoy surface, Lake Erie, Ohio, United States - Buoy 12 MA114 | ecosystem: Environmental > Aquatic > Freshwater > Lake > Lake biofilm | place: USA: Lake...
GCAGGTGCTCGAGCAGGTGGAAAAGCCGCGCCTCGTGGCCTGCGACACGATGAACTTCTGGATCGAGTCGCGTCGCCCGGAACTGGTGGAGCTCCTCGGTCACGTCGACCTCATCACGCTCAACGACGCCGAAGCGCGTCAGCTCACCGAGCAGACGAACCTCGTGAAGGCAGCGCGCTGGATCATGGACAAGGGCCCGAAGCACGTGCTCATCAAGAAGGGCGAGCACGGGGCGTTCATGTTCACGCGCGAGAGCATTTTCTTCGCGCCGGCGTATCCGCTGGAGAGCGTGTTCGATCCCACCGGTGCCGGTGATTCGTTCGCGGGTGGATTCATCGGCTACCTCGCCGCCACGGGCGATCTGAGCGAGGCCAACATGCGCCGCGCGGTGGTCGTGGGCTCGGCGATGGGCTCCTTCGCGGTGGAGAAGTTCTCCAACGCCCGCCTCCTTGAAATCACGCGCGCCGACATCGACGCGCGCATCCAGGAGTTCCGTCAGCTCGTTGCCTTCGACACGGAGCTGGGCGCATGAGCATCGCCCCGAACGATACGCCGCTCGACTATCGCAGCGCCGGCGTTGACATCGATGCGGCCGACGATGCCAAGCACCGCTTGGCGAAGCTCGTGCAAAGCACGATGACGTCGGGCGCGCGCGGCGCCTTCGGTGGATTCGGCGGCATGTTCCGCGTGCCCGAGGGCTACAAGGCGCCGCTGCTCGTGGCGAGCGCCGATGGCGTGGGCACGAAGATCAAGATCGCCATCGAGGCCGGCCGCCACGACACCATCGGTCACTGCCTCGTGAATCACTGCACGAACGACATCCTCGTGCAGGGTGCCATCCCGCTCTACTTCCTCGACTACGTGGCGTTCGGCAAGCTCGAGCCGCCCGTGGTGGAAGGCGTCGTGGCCGGCGTGGCGGCCGGGTGCCGTGAGAACGAGTGTGCGTTGATCGGTGGTGAGACCGCCGAGATGCCCGGCGTGTATACGCCACCCGATTACGATCTCGCCGGTTTCATCACGGGGATCGTGGAAGAAGACGCCGTGCTCGGCAGTGCGCGCGTGCAGCAGGGGGACGTGCTGGTGGCCCTCGGTGGTAACGGCCTGCACACCAACGGCTACTCACTGGCGCGTCGCATCATCAGCGATCGTCTCAAGCTCGAAGTGCACGACCTGTTCCCCGATGCGAACGGCGCCACCGTGGCCGACGTGATGCTCAAGGTGCACCGCTCGTATCTGCAGTGCCTCAAGCCGGTGCTCGGGCATGTGCATGCCATGGCGCACATTACCGGCGGTGGATTGCCGGGGAATCTCAACCGTGCGCTCCCCGAGACACTCGATGCCGACGTCGATACGTCCACGTGGACCATCCCGAGCGAGTTTCAGGTACTCGCCGAGGCCGGACAGGTGGCCTCCCTCGAGATGTTCCGCGCGTTCAATATGGGGGTGGGCATGGTCGTCATCGCGTCGCGGGACAACGTGTCGCACATCACCGCCCGTGCGGCGGCGTGCGGCATTGCGGCATGGGAACTGGGGACGGTGATACCGGGGACCGGTCGTGTTCGTCTCGATGGTACGGTCACCTGAGATCGTCACTCCGTTCCCATCCCGAGAGACTTGCATGAAAGCCGTTCGCTCTTCGATCGTCGCCGCCGCGGCCGTCGCCTGCCTCGCTGGTGTCGCCCCCGTCGGTGCGCAGACCACGTCCGGCTCCTGCACCGTGTCCCCCGCCGTCGCCGGCGCCTCCGGTGCCGACATGTGCCAGAAGGGACGCGATGTCTTTTCCCTGCTCGTCCCGCAGATCGGCGTCGCACTGTCCGGCGGAAACACGATTCTTGGGGAAGGCGGTACCCTCGGTGGGTGGGGCAAACGGATCGTGCAGCTGCGGTTGTCGGCGGTCGATGGTCGTGTTCCGGCCAACGAGGTACCCATTCGCGTGACCGGCGCGGCGGCAGCGTCTGATTTCGGCGCGTCACGCGTGCCAGTGCCCATGCCATCGCTCGATGCTGCGGTCGGCCTCTTCAAGGGGATCCCGTTCGGGCTCACGAACGTGGGCGGCGTGGACGTGCTGCTCGGCGCGACGTACCTGCCCACCATCGAGGAAGCGGACTTCGAACTCACGCCCACTGGCGCGAACTGGGCGTTCTCGTACGGCGTGCGGGTGGGAGCGCTGCAGGAATCGTCGCTCGTGCCGGGCGTGAGTCTCAGCTTCATGCGGCGCAAGCTGCCGACGATGAACTTCGGCTACGGCTCCACCAATGACACGCTCCGCGTGGAGAACTTCGCGCTGACGTCGAACGCGCTGCGGCTTACCGCCAGCAAGCGGTTCCTCATTTTCGGCGTTGCCGCCGGCGTCGGGCGCGATCAGATCGAGGGCGCGTCGTCGCTGCGCGCGACGGTCAACGAGCAGATCCTCACCACCAACCAGCGGTTCAGTGGTTCGCTCCCCAACCTGCGCACGACGGTCTCGCGCAACACGGCGTTCGTGAATGGGTCGCTCAATCTCGTGATCATGCGTCTGGTCGGCGAATACGGATGGTCGAGCAAGGGGGAGAGCCTCAATACGCTCAACACCTTCGGCACGCATCAGGTGAACGAAGGGTACCGCTATGCCTCGGTCGGTCTCACTGTCCGGTTCTGATTTCGAGTCCGCGTCGCCGCTGCCAAAGCAGCCGGGCGCGCAACAGGAAGCGCACGCGTCGGAGGGCTCCCCCGACGACGTGCGCTTCATGCGTCGGGCCCTCGAACTCGCCGAGCGCGGGGCGGGGCAGGTGTGGCCCAACCCCAAGGTGGGGTGCGTCGTCGTTCGCGACGGCGGTATCGTGGGCGAAGGGTGGCACCAGCAGTTCGGTGGCCCACACGCCGAGGTGCATGCGCTGGCGGCTGCCGGCGATCGTGCCCGCGGCGCCACGGCGTACGTGACCCTCGAGCCCTGCAATCACCAGGGGAAGACGGGGCCGTGCAGCGAGGCGCTGCTGGCGGCCGGAGTGGCCCGTGTGGTCTGTGCCGTTCGTGATTCCAACCCCAGTGCGGCCGGCGGGCTCGAGCACCTCGCCGCCCGTGGCGTTCGCGTTGAATACGGGTGCTGTGAAACCGAAGCCCGGATCCAGAACGCGCCGTTCTTCCACCTGCAGCGGAAGAGCCCATTGCCCTTCGTGACCCTCAAACTCGCCGTCTCCATCGATGGGGCCATCGCCGGGCCCTCGAAGAAGCGAGCGTGGCTCACCGGGCCCGAAAGCCAGGCGGCAGTGCATGCTCTGCGCGCCGAAGCCGACGCGGTGGCGGTGGGAATCGGGACGGTGCTGGCCGACGACCCGGAGCTCACGGTGCGCATCGGACCGGCACCTCGGGTGCCCCCCGCCCGTGTGGTGTTCGACCGGCACGGCCGTCTCCCGCTCGACAGCCGGCTGGTAGGAAGCGCCCGCGAGATCCCGCTCTACGTGGTGACGGCCCCCTTCGACACGGCCCCGCGCGAAAAACAGGAGGCGTTTCAGGCCGCCGGCGTGATCAATCACGCGGCCACGAACATCACGGCCGCCCTCTGCGGCCTGCGAACCGCCGGCATCGCCCACCTCTTCGTCGAGGGAGGCGCCGGAATCGCTTCTGCCCTCATGGCCGCCGGTCTCGTCCACCACCTGATTATCTTTCAGGCTCCGGTCATTCTGGGGGCAGGGGCCACGCCGGCCTTTGCCGCACTGCCGGGGCATGACGCCGACGTGGCGCCGCGCCTCACCGTGCTCGAGCGCCGCGTGTACGGCGCCGACCTGATGACCCGTTACGCTGTTTCCGGAGACTGACGACAGGATGTTCACGGGGCTCGTGGACGACGTGGGGCTCATCGAGCACGTCGCCGATACGCCGGCCGGGCGCGAACTGCGCATTGCAAGCCGCTATACCGACCTCACCGACGGCGAAAGCATCGCCGTGAACGGGGCCTGTCTCACCGTGCGCGAACACGGCGTGACCACCGAGGGGCGCGGCTGGTTCACGGTGGCAGCCGTGGTCACGACGCTTGGTCGTACCACCATCGGCAGCTGGCAGGCCGGTGATCGCGTGAACCTCGAACGCGCCATGAAGCTGGGCGATCGTCTCGGCGGCCATCTCGTGCTCGGCCATGTGGACGGGCTCGGCCGCGTGCTCGACACGCGCCAGGCCGGCGACGCCTGGCTCATTGACGTCGAGCTACCGGACACCATGCGGTTGCTCATGGTGGACAAGGGCTCCGTCGCGGTGAATGGGGTGAGCCTCACCGTGAACGAACTGCTCCCCACCGGCATTCAGTTGTCCATCATCGAATACACTCGCCGACACACGGCGCTGGGCGTGCTCGCGCCCGGCGCGTCGGTTCACGTGGAAGCCGACGTGCTCGCGAAGCACGTGGAGCGACTGCTGTCGCCGTGGCTGCGCGCATCGGGTGCGCCGTCCATCGCGACCGCCCTTCAGGAGTTGCAGGCATGACGCAGAACAACCAATCGCTTGCCGCCGAGCAGGTTGAAGAGCAGGGCGAACCCGTGTTTGGTACCGTCGAACAGGCGCTCGCTGATATCGCCGCCGGCAAGTTCGTGGTGGTGGCCGACGACGAAGATCGCGAGAACGAGGGCGACCTCGTGTGCGCGGCCGAATTGGTCACGCCGGAAATGGTGAACTTCATGCTCGAAGCCAAGGGCATGATCTGTCTCGCCATGACCAACGAATGGGCCGATCGGCTCGGCCTCGAGATGCAGGTCGATCACAACACCGAGGCCATGAGCACCGCCTTCACGGTGAGCATCGATGCGGCGGCGAAGTTCGGGGTGAGCACGGGGATCAGCGCGAGTGACCGCGCGACGACCATCCGCGTGGCGGTTGCCGCGGATGCCACACGCAGCGACCTCCGGGTGCCCGGCCATATCCATCCGCTGCGCGCCCGCAATGGCGGCGTGCTGCAGCGCGTGGGCCACACGGAAGCCGCGGTCGATCTCGCGCGCCTCGCCGGCCAGCGCCCCGCCGGTGTGATCTGCGAGATCCTCAACAAGGACGGCACCACCGCGCGCCGTCCGCAGCTCGAGGTGTATGCCAAGGAGCACGGGATCACCTTCATCACCATCGCGCAGCTCGTGGCCTATCGCCTGCGTCATGAACGGCTGGTGCATCGTGCCGCCGACGCGCGCCTCCCCACCGAATTCGGGGAGTGGCGCGTCATGGGGTATCGCAATGATGTGGACAGCCGCGAACACATCGCACTCGTGTACGGCGATGTGAACGAGGGCGAGGATATCCTCGTGCGCATGCACAGCAAGTGTCTCACCGGTGACGTCTTCCACTCGCGCCGGTGCGATTGCGGATGGCAGCTCGAGACGGCCATGGACATGATCCGCACCGAGGGACGCGGCGTGATCGTGTACCTCGATCAGGAAGGGCGCGGCATCGGCCTGCTCAACAAGATCAAGGCGTACGAACTGCAGGACCGCGGGGCGGACACCGTCGAGGCCAACGAACGGCTCGGCTTCGCCCCCGACCTCCGCAACTACGGGATCGGCGCGCAGATTCTGCTCGACCTCGGCGTGCGCTCCATCCGAATTCTGACCAACAACCCGCGCAAGCTCGTCGGGCTCGATGGCTACGGCCTCGTGCTCAAGGACCGGGTGCGCATCGAGGCTCCGTCGACGAGTGAGAACGCTTCCTATCTTGAGACCAAGCGCACCAAGCTTGGACACCTCTTCGCCGTCTGAGATCGACGTGGCCGAATTCAGTGGAGAACCGCGCGGCGAAGGCCGGCGCATCGTCGTCGTGGCGAGCCGCTTCAACGAAAGCATCACGGTACCCCTTGCTGAGGGCGCCGTGAGCACGTTGGTGTCCAAGGGGGTGGCCTTCGACGACGTCGACGTCGTGTGGGTGCCCGGAGCGTGGGAATTACCCGTGGCCGTGCGTCGCGCGCTCGCCACCGGCAAGTACGATGCGGCCGTGGTGGTGGGTGCCGTGATTCGCGGCGATACGCCTCATTTTGATTTCGTCGCCGGCGAAGCCTCGCGTGGCCTCATGGAAGCCTCTCGCGATTTTGAGGTGCCGGTCGGGCTCGGCCTGCTCACCACCGATACCATGGCGCAGGCCGAAGCGCGCGCCGGTGGCGCCCACGGCAACAAGGGTGAGGATGCGGCTCTGGCCGCCCTCGAGGTGCTCGATGTCTGTGATCGCGCCTTCGCGCATGACGAAGGCGACGAGGACGACGCATGAGCAGTCTCCACGACGACAACTTCTGGGACGGTCCCGTACAGGAACCGCTCATGCCGAAGACGGGCAAGCGGACGCGCGGAAAACCCAATACGCGCACCGAGCGCGTCGAGACGCGGGGGCGCGCTCGCGCGTTGCAGGCGCTGTACGCCGCCGACCTGCGCGATCAGACGCAGCTCCGCCGCATCGCCACCACCGTGTTCGATGATCTGGCCATCGATCCCGACGAGCGGGCGTTCGCGTCTCGCCTCGTGGCCACGGTGGCTGATCGCGGGGAACAGCTCGACACCGCGCTGGCCGAAGTGACCAACAACTGGCGTCTCGAGCGCCTCGGAGCCATCGAGCGCAGTGTGCTGCGGTTGGCGGCGGCCGAGTTGGCCCGTGACGAAGCGCCGGTGAAGGTGGTGCTGCAGGAAGCGGTGCACCTCGCCGAACGTTATGGCACCGAACGCAGCGCGCGCTTTGTGAACGGCGTGCTCGACGCCTACGCCCGCAAGCTCGGCAAGTTGTGACCACGGCCGGGCTCGTGGCCGGTTCGCGTCTACGCATTGCCGTGGTCAACTGGCAGTGCCGTGACAATCCGCTGGCCGGTGGCGCCGAGATCCATCTGCACGAGATCTTCGGCCGCCTCGCCGCCGCGGGCCATGAGGTCGTGTTGCTCTGCGGCGGCTGGCCCGGCTGTCCGCCACGCGCCACCCTCGATGGCATCGAGGTCCATCGGGTCGGTACCCGCCAGACGTTCCCATTTCTGGCTCGCCGCTACTGGCACACGCATCTGGTGCAGCGTGGCTTCGACGTGGTGGTCGAAGACATCAACAAGGTGCCCCTCTACACGCCGACCTGGCGGCTCCCCACGTTGGTCGGACTGGTCCCCCACCTCTTCGGTGGCACCGCGTTCCAGGAGCTGGCCGCCCCGCTCGCCGCCGCGGTCTGGCTGTCCGAAAAGCCTCTCCCGTGGTTCTACCGCGGGTATGCCTTCGAGGCGATCAGTGAGAGTACGAAGGCGGATCTCGTGCAGCGTGGGATCGCGGCCGAGCAGATCCGCGTCATCTTCCCGGGCATCGACAGTGCCCATTACACGCCTGACCCCGCCATGCGCGCGCCGCGCCCCGTATTTGCATATCTGGGGCGACTGAAGAAGTATAAGGGTGTGGATCTGGTCGTCCGGGCGTTTGCCGCCAGTCAGCTCCCCGAGGCCACGCTCGAAATCGCCGGTGCGGGCGAGTTCCGTCCCGAACTCGAACACCTGGCAGGAACCCTTGGGGTGGCCTCGCGGGTACGGTTTTTAGGGCGAATTGACGAGACTGAAAAGTGCGCCCTGCTGCGACGAGCGTGGGCAACGGTATTCGCATCACCTAAGGAGGGATGGGGAATCACGAACCTGGAAGCGGCTGCGAGCGGCACCCCGGTGATTGCGTCGAACTCCCCGGGTATCCGCGAGTCCGTGAAGCACGACGAGACAGGATTTCTCGTGCCCCACGGCGACGTGGCTGCGATGGCTGCCTGCATGCGGCGCCTCAGCGACGAGCGGACGCTCGTCGAACGCCTGGGGGCCAATGCACGACGCTTCGCCGAGGGCTTCACCTGGGCGAACGCCGCGAAGGAGACCGAAGCCCACCTCCGTGAGGTCGTGGGAAGGGAGGAAGGTCGCTGATGGAGATCATCCTGCACGCGCACCACGCCGAAGTGTCCGAGACGCTTCGCGCCCAGGCCGAAAAGGCCATCCGCAAACTGGCCGCGCGACTGCACAACGTCGCCAACGCCATCGTCCGATTCGTCGGCGACGGGCAGACCCGTCGCGTCGAGATCGTACTGCGGGGATCCCGACACCGTGAGCTCTTCGCCGTGGCTGACGACCGCGCCTTTGCGCCGGCCCTCAGCACCGCCGTCCAGCGTCTCGAAAGCCAGGTCGCGCGCGTCCGTCGCTCGCGACGCAGCCCCCGTGATGGAGACCGCACCGGGTGACGAAACGCCTGACCGTGGGCACGCTCTACGAGCGCATGAAGGATGTGCTCGAACTGGAGCTGCTCGGCCCGGCCACCGGTCTCGAACGAGAGATCACGAGCCCCGAGGCATCCAGCCCGGGGCTCGTCCTTGCCGGCTACATCAACCGGTTCCCGTACCAGCGCATTCAGGTGCTCGGCGAAACCGAGATCACCTACATGCAGTCGCTCGACGCCGCGCAGCGCGCCACCAACCTCGAGCAGTTCTTCGGCTTCCCGATTCCGTGCGCCTTCGTCACCAAGGCGCTCGAGCCGCCCGAGCCGTTCATGCGGCTCGCCGAAGAGGCCGGGGTGACGATTCTGCGCTCGCGCCTCAAGACGGCCGAGTTCTATCGGCTCATCAAGCCCTTCCTCGCCGACCAGTTCGCCCCGACCACCACCATGCACGGGTCGCTCGCCGACGTGTACGGCGTGGGGCTGTTCTTCACCGGCAAGAGTGGCATCGGCAAGTCGGAGTGTGTGCTCGATCTCGTCGAACGGGGCCATCGGCTGGTGGCGGACGATCTCGTATTCGTGTCCCGGCGCGGCAACGATGTGCTCATCGGCAAGGGCCATGAGCTGCAGCGGCATTTCATGGAGATTCGCGGCGTCGGCTTGCTCGACGTTCCCGCGATCTTCGGCATTCACGCCGTGCGCCAGCAGAAACGACTCGAGGTCGTCGTCGTGCTCGAAGAGTGGGACGCCGATGCGCAGGTGGATCGTACCGGGCTCGATGTACAGACCATCGATATTCTTGGCGTCGAGATTCCCAAGATTACGGTGCATCTCAATCCCGGGAAAAACATCACCGTCATCGCCGAGGTGATCGCGATGAACCATCTCCTGCGCTATTATCGCGGGTACGACACCGCGACCGCGTTCAATGAGCGACTGATTGGCCAGATGCGTCGGAAGTCCGACGTGCAGCGCTATCTGCAGGAGGATGACGAGTAGTGACCGAGTCGAGCGTAGACACCGCTGCGGCATCCACCGTGCGCGGGATCGTGGCCGGCCATGGCACCTTTGCGTCGGGGATCATCTCGGCGGTCGAGCAGATTACCGGACGGGGGGCGCAATTCATCGCCATCTCCAATACCGGACTCTGCCTCGACGACATTCAGGGCACGCTGGCGCACGCGCTCGACCGCACCGGTGCTCGCGTGATCTTCACCGATCTCCCGGCCGGCAGTTGTACCATGGCGGTCCGTCGCATGATTCGTGAGCGCCCGGGGGTCCTGCTGGTCACCGGCGTCAATTTGTCGTTGTTGCTCGACTTTGCCATGCAGGATCACGAGGATCCTGCGCAGGCGCTGCAGTCGGCCCTCGATCGTGGACGTGCGTCCATGGTCGTTCATGGTGCCGTCCCTGCGGTTGCCTGATCGTTCGTCGTTTCGCGTCTCCCCTTCGCATGCCCATCGCGCTCTACCGCATCGACGATCGTCTCATTCACGGCCAGGTGGTCGTGGGATGGGGGCAGCCACTCGAGCTTCGGTTCATCGTGCTCGTGGATGACGATGTCGCGTCCAGTGAGTGGGAACAGGAGCTGTACCGCATGGGGGTGCCGCCCGAAATGTCGGTGCACTTCCACACCGTCGCCGACGCCGCTGCGCGGCTCGCGGAATTCGATCGCAATCCGCAGCCCGGTATCGTGCTGGTGGGCGGCATCGGTACCATGGAGCGACTCGTGAAGGCCGCGCCGGGGCATATTCGCGCCGTGAATGTGGGCGGCGTGCACCATTCGCCAGGTCGCACGGGACGGCTGCGGTACGTGTTTCTGACCGGTGCCGAAGAAGCTGGCCTGCGGGCCATCGAAGCGCAGGGGGTGGAGGTCACGGCGCAAGACGTACCCACCGCCCGCGCCGTGCCCCTCAGCGAACTGCTCGCCTCCTCGGCCTCCGCCTGATGGAGCTGCTGGCAGCCCTGCTCGATCTGGTGCCCCTCGCGCTGTTGGCCGGCGTAGTGGGACTCGATGTCGTGAGCTTTCCGCAGGCAATGATCTCGCGCCCCATCGTGGGGGCGACGCTCGGTGGCGCCTTTCTGGGCGCGCCCGAGGCTGGACTCGTCTGTGGAACAGCGCTCGAGTGTCTGGCGCTCGAGGCGCTCCCGGTAGGCGCGTCGCGCTATCCGGAGTGGGGGAGTGCCTCGGTGGCGGCCGGGGCGGTCGCATCGGTGGGCGCCACGAGTTCGTCGTTCCCCGATGTCGGCGCCTTCGCGGTGGCGGTGCTCGTGGGCATCGTCACGGGATGGATCGGCGGCTGGACCATGGTGAAGCAACGTCAGATCATCGCCGGCTTCGCACGTCCACGCCTCGATCAGCTGGCGGCCGGATCCCGGAAAACCGTGATCGGCCTGCAAGTGTTCGGCATGACGCTCGACCTCGCCCGTGGTACCCTGCTCGGCGCTCTCGTGATTCTCGTGGCCCGTCCGGCCGCCGTGCTGGTCAATGCCCGCTGGAGTGTGGGGGAGGACCTCTCGCGAGCGATCATCATCACCGCCGTCGTCGGGGTGGCCGCCGCGGCCGTGTGGAAGGACTTTCACGCGATCAGTGGCACGCGACGCCTGTTCGTGGCCGCGCTGGCCGTTGGCACCCTACTGGTGGTGGCCGGTGCCTGAAACCGGTCTCAACAACCCCGCGCTCCGCACCGACACGGTCAGCATGCCGGTGCCGGGCCCCCTGCCGCCACCGGAGCTCCCCACCGCGCTGCGGCTCTCGATGCTCCTGCGCTGCCTCGCCATTCAAGGGTCGTGGAATTACGAGATTCTGGTGGGCAACGGCATGGGGTTCTGTGTCGAGCCCGCGTTGCGCCAGCTCCCTGGGGGCCCCGAGGGGCAGCCATACAAAGACGCGCTGGCGCGGCAGTCGGTCTACTTCAACGCCCACCCGTATCTCGCGAGTCTGGCGGTCGGTTCGCTCGCGCGGGCCGAGCTGGAGCAGGTGCCGGCTGCGCGCATCGAGCGGTTCCGCACGGCGCTCTGTGGCCCGCTGGGAAGCCTCGGCGATCGCCTCGTCTGGGCCTCGTGGTTGCCAGCCTGCTCCCTCGTGGCGCTGCTCCTGTTCGGCTTCGGGTGGTCACCGCTTGGAGTGGTGGCCGGGTTTCTCCTCCTGTACAACATCGGCCATCTCGGGCTCCGGGATTGGGGGCTGCGGGCCGGCTGGCAGCACGGACTGCGGGTGGCCACGGCGATGGGCCATCCGGTGCTTCAGCATGGTCCGCGCTACATTGGTCGGGTATCGGCAGTGCTAGGCGGTTTGGCGCTGCCGCTGGCGGTGCATCGGGCGATCGGTGGGCAGCCGCCCCTCTCGCCTATCTCCATGGGTGTGGCGGTCGCCACGCCCGTGCTGGCAGTCCTCCTCGTGCGACTGCAGGGCCGTGCCGAGGGGTGGCGCGTGGTCCTGTGGTTGCTCGCGGCCTTCGTCCTCTACTCGGTGGTCCGTTGATGGCTGAACGATCCGTCCAAATCGCGAACAAGCATGGCTTGCACGCGCGCCCCGCGGCCGAAATGGTGAAGGCGGCCTCGAAGTTCAAGTGCGACATTACCATCTCGCGGGATGATCTCGAGGTGAATGGCAAGAGTATCATGGGGGTTATGATGCTGGCCGCCGAATACGGTGCCACCATTACGCTCAAGGCCAACGGAGCCGATGCCGACGAGGCGCTCGACGCGCTCTCGGCGTTGGTCGCGTCCCGGTTCGGAGAGAGCTGAGTGCTGTCGGTCCTCCGCGGCATTCCCGCGTCGCCGGGGATCGTCGTGGGCCCCGTGCATCTCCTGCGCTGGGAGGTGCCCGAGGTTCGTCATCGGCTTGTCGATGACGATGGCATCGAGGCCGAGATCGCGCGCTTCCAGGACGCCGTGGAGAAGGCGCGTGAGCGGTTGCGGCACTTGCGCGCGCGCACCGAAGCGCAGACCGGTCCCAAGGAAGCGGCCATCTTCGACGTGCAGCTCTCCATCCTCGACGACGGGGAGCTGACCAACAGCACGATTGCGCTCATTCGCAAGAACCTCGGTGCGGAGAAGGCGTTCGATATCGTGCTGCTCGAATGGCGGCAGCACTTCGCGCGCTCCAGTGCCCCCATGTTGCGCGAGAAGGTTGGCGACCTCACCGACGTGCACATCCGGGTGCTCTCGCTGCTCCTCGATCTTCCGGATCATGATCCGGTGGACGTCCCGCGCGGCAGCAACACCATCCTCGTCACGCACGACCTCACGCCGTCACTCACGATGCAGCTCGATCGCGAGTGCATCGCGGCGATCGCCACCGAGGCGGGTACGGCGACGGCGCACGTGGCGATTCTCGCGCGGTCGCTCGGTTTGCCCGCCGTGGTCGGCCTGCGTCAGGCCCTCTCCGTTCTGCAGGGTGGGGAAGTCGCCATTCTCGACGGGGCGGAGGGGACACTCGTCGTGTCGCCCAGCGAGGCCGAGGTCGAAGAGGCACGGCAGCGCGTGGTGGACGAGGAAGGCCGCGCCGATGTCAACCGCGAGCTCGCCATGAGCGAACCGGTGACCCGCGATGGCGTACACCTCGTGGTGCGGGCCAATGTCGACATCCCCGAGGAGGCTGATTTCGGTGCCGACAGCGGGGCCGAAGGGGTGGGGCTCATGCGCACAGAGTTCCTCGTGGTGGGCCGTGCCAGCATGCCCGATGAGGATGAGCAGTATCGCGCCTACAAGCGCGTGGTGCAGGCCTTCGGTGGCAAGACGGTTGTCATTCGCACGTTCGATGTGGGCGGAGACAAGCTGCCCGTCGGTGGCTTCCCGCACGAGGCGAATCCGTTCCTCGGCTGGCGTGCCATCCGCATGTGCCTCGACGAAAGCGAATTGTTCAAAGTGCAGTTGCGCGCCCTCCTGCGCGCGGCGGTGCACGGCGACCTGCGCATCATGTTGCCGCTCGTCGTCACCGTCGACGAAGTACGCGAGACGCGGCAGCTCATCAGCGAGTGCGTGGAAGAGCTGGTGGCGCGCCGCGTGCCCTTCCGCGACGACGTGCCGCTGGGCGTGATGATTGAAACCCCTGCCGCGGCCGTGGCGTGCGATACCCTCGTGCGGGACGTGGATTTCTTCTCCATCGGGTCCAACGACCTCGTGCAGTACATGCTGGCGGTCGACCGGGGGAACGCGAACCTTGCTCCGCGCTACACGCCGTTTCATCCGGCCGTGTTGCGACTCATGGCCCAGGTACAGGCCACCGGCGCCGCCCATGGCATCGACGTGTGCGTCTGCGGCGAAATGGCGTCGCAGCCACTGTCGGTGTTTGCACTACTGGGGCTGGGGCTCCGTCAGCTCAGCGTCGCGCCCCGAGCGGTGGCCGATGTGAAGCGGGTCATCCGCGGGGTTCGGGCCGATGCCGCCGCCGATGCCGCGCAGGCTGCCATGGCCGCCAGCACGGCGCGAGAGGCGGAAGTGCTTCTCCGTCGACGCCTCCGCGCCGAGATGGGCTGACCGGCCCACACCGGTCGGCGCAGCGCCCTTGGCAGCCCGGCTCCAGTTGTCCGCATTGCCCGCTCGGGCTAGTCTACTGCTGTCTGTTTCACTCACCACTCAACACGAGCGCTTCACACCGTGGCCGATCGTCATCTCTTCACGTCGGAGTCCGTCACCGAGGGGCACCCGGACAAGATCGCAGACCAGATCTCCGATGCCGTTCTCGATGCCATTCTGAGCGAGGATCCCGCGGCCCGCGTGGCGTGCGAAACGCTCGTCACGACCGGCTTGGCCGTCATCGCGGGTGAGATCACCACGTCGGCGTACGTGCACCTCCCCGAAATCGTCCGGCAGACCATCGACGGGATCGGCTATAACGATGCCAACTTCGGTTTCGACTCGAAGACGTGCGCGGTGATGAGCACGATCGATCGACAGTCCCCCGACATCGCGCAGGGCGTGGATACCGGTGGCGCCGGCGACCAGGGCATGATGTTCGGTTATGCGACGGACGAAACGCCGGAGCTCATGCCGCTCCCCATTCAGCTCGCGCATGCGCTCACGCATCGGCTGTCGGTCCTGCGAAAGGATGGCACGCTGCCTTGGCTTCGCCCCGACGGTAAGGCGCAGGTCACCGTGGTGTACGAGAATGACCGTCCCGTTGCCGTGGACACGGTCGTCATCTCCACGCAGCACGATGAGAAGGTCTCCAACACCAAGCTGCGTCGCGCCATCCTCGATGACGTGATCATGGCCACCATCCCCGAGCAGTTCGTGGCGCGTCGCATGAAGACGCACATCAACCCCACGGGCCGCTTCGTCATCGGCGGCCCGCAGGGCGATGCCGGCCTCACTGGCCGCAAGATCATCGTCGACACCTACGGCGGCATGGGCCGTCACGGCGGCGGCGCGTTCAGCGGCAAGGACCCCTCGAAGGTCGATCGCTCGGCCTGCTACGCGGCGCGCTGGGTGGCCAAGAACATCGTCGCGGCCAAGCTGGCCCGCCGCTGTGAAGTGCAGGTGGCCTATGCGATCGGTGTGGCCGAGCCGGTGTCGGTGTACGTGCAGACGTTCGGCACCGGTGCGGTACCCGATGCCGTCATCGAAGCGGCCGTGAAGCAGGTGTTCGACCTCACGCCGCGTGGCATCAGCAAGGCGCTCGATCTGCGCAAGCCGATCTACCAGGCGACCGCTGCCTACGGTCACTTCGGGCGCAAGCCGGAAACCATCGGCCGTGGCCGCTCGGCCCGCACTACGTTCACTTGGGAACGCACCGACCGCGTCGCCGCCCTCAAGAAGGCCATCAAGTAAGCGGCCGGGTATAGAAGCCGACCGCCGAAGTGTCCCTGCACAGTCCGTGCAGCGCGGCACCGCGGCGGTCGGTTTGCTATATCCGACCGTGAAGCTCGACTTGTCCCTCGGTGTGCCGCACGGCGCCCATCCGGAGCGTTAGCATGAGCGAGAGCATGAGCATGAGCGAGAGCATGGTGGAAGTCACGGTGGCCCGCCTCGGGCTCGACAGCGCGACCAACGCCTACGTCGTCATCCTGCGTGAGAAGGCCGGCAGCCGGCTGCTGCCGATCTGGATCGGCAAACCGGAGGCCGAGTCGATTCTCGTGCAGATGAACGATCTCAAGCGCGAACGGCCCCTCACGCATGACCTCTGCAAGGCGCTCATCACCGGGCTTGGTGGGACCCTGCGGCGCGTGAATATCACCCGCGTCGAGAAGAGCACCTATTTCGCTGAACTGCAGCTCGACGGGGCGAAGGGGTTGGTGGCGGTCGATGCCCGACCCTCCGACAGTATCGCCATTGCGTTGCGGCTTTCCGCCCCCATCTTCGCACCGGTCGGGTTGCTCACCGCCATGGAGTCGGATGGTGACGAGGACGCAGCGTCCGAGGCCGACCTACCTGCCTCCGGCCCACAACTCAGCACCGAACAGTTGCAGGCATACCTCGAAAACCTCCGGCCGGAGGATTTCGGCAAATTCACGCCCTAGATTTCCGGGTGTGTGGTTTCGTCTCTCCCCTCCTGCCTTCATGACTCGCCTGCTCGTCTCCGCCTCGGCACAGCGCGTGCGCCTCGTCGCGCTTGGTGCGCTCGTCGCCGTTAGTGCCTCGCTGTTCGCCGCACGCTCCTCGCAGGCGCAGTCGCCTACCACGGCCAGCGCGCGCAGCGTGCAGGGGCGTGTACGCATCCCCACCCGGGTCGGAGGCGATTCCACGGGCATGGGCCCGGCGCGCAACGTCTGGGTCACCCTGCATCGCGTTGGGAAGGACACGGCGGGGCCCATCGACTCCGTGCGCAGCGATGCGGCGGGCGGCTATCGCTTCGCGTACAAGCCGTTCGGTGCTGGTGATGCCGTTTACTTCGCGAGCACGACGTACGGTGGCATCGCGTACTTCACGGCCCCGTTGCGTGACGCCTACGCCACTGGAGATGCCGCCGAGATCACGGTGTTCGACACCACCTCGCGCACGTTCCCGATGTCGGTGAAGGGACGGCATCTCATCGTGAGCAAGGCCGATAGCACCGACATGCGCACGATCGTCGAGGT
>Ga0315900_10006181_pt1 | contig 16168 bp, 11 predicted proteins | sample LakEriMetagenome_FD_203521 | JGI IMG/M metagenome (GOLD analysis project Ga0315900, IMG submission 203521) | Freshwater fungal communities from buoy surface, Lake Erie, Ohio, United States - Buoy 12 MA114 | ecosystem: Environmental > Aquatic > Freshwater > Lake > Lake biofilm | place: USA: Lake...
CTGTGGATTTGCCAACTTTGCGAGCATCGCCATCCAGATCGGCGGCATCGGGGCGCTGGCGGAGTCGCGCAGGGCGGTGCTGGCCGGTCTTGGATTGAAGGCGATGACGGCCGGGATTCTGGCCTGCTATTGCACTGCGGGCATCGCCGGGCTGCTGGTGCGCTGAGGGTTGCGTTTGTCACGGGCCGGGTTAGGACTGCCGACTTATGACACAACCCGTTGTTGGCATCATCATGGGCTCAAGCTCCGACTGGCCCACCATGCAGAACGCCGCCCAGGTGCTGGAAGACTTTGGAGTGCCTTATGAAAAGAAGGTGGTCAGCGCGCACCGGACGCCGGAGCTGCTCTATGAGTACGCCAGAACGGCGGAAGGCCGGGGACTGCGCTGCATCATCGCCGGCGCCGGAGGCGCCGCCCACCTTCCGGGCATGACGGCCAGCATGACCCTCCTGCCCGTGCTGGGCGTGCCCGTGTCAAGCCGGGCGCTGAGCGGGGTAGACAGCCTTTACTCGATCGTGCAGATGCCTGGAGGCGTGCCAGTGGCCACCTTCGCCATCGGCAATGCCGGAGCCATCAACGCCGGGCTTTTCGCGGTTTCCATCCTGGCTTCGGGGGATCCTGCGCTCGCCATCAAGCTGAAGGCCTTCAGGGAACGGCAGACGGCCAAGGTCCTGGAGAGCCAGAAGGAACTGGAGATGCCTCTGGAATCCGTCAAGTGACGCCCAACGATCCAACCGTGCACCTTCTTCAAGGCCCGCCCGCCGCCTCTCTGGAAACATGAGCTTCAAGTCCACCCTCATCCTCTTTTTGATCGCCGCCCTGCTCGGGGCCGGGATTCTTGGCATTGAACGCTACCTGCCGAGCACCCGTGAACTGGTGGAGATGCGCAAGGGGCCGGTACGCTTTGATCCCAAGGCCATCACCCAGGTTGAAATTGACTCGGAGGGAGGGGACGGAGTCAGTCTCCAGTGGGATGGGGAGCGCTGGTGGGTTCGCAGGCCCTTTAATGACCTCGCGGATCCTGAACGAGTGGACAAGCTCCTCGCGGAAATCCGAGCGACGGGCTGGCTGAACCGAGTGCATCAAACCGAGTTTGACGCAGACACCTGGGCCCGGACCCTCCTTGAAAAGCCCGGACATGTGGTCAGGCTCAAGAACGGGACCAAGGAGGTGTTGAACCTCGGCATAGGGGCGGCCGCGCCTGTGAGCGGCACCCATTATCTGGCGCTGCGACCGGTCGAGGAGGGCGGGCAGACGGCCTCTTATGTGGCTCGAACACTGCTGTCGGACCTGCTCAAGGCGGTGCCCAACGAGTGGCGTGACCCCAAGCTGCTGCGCCTGCCCGCCGGTGAGGTGACAGGGGTCAAGCTCATCCATGCCGGCGGCCAGATCGAGCTGGCGCGTGGAGCTGAAGGCCAGGCCTGGGAGTTGATGAAACCGCTTCAGGTGCGAGCCAGCACCGAAAGGATCAATGACCTGCTGTCGGCGCTGCTCAACCTCACAATCAAGGAGGCGCAGGAACCTTCCGCCGGCAACGGCGGCGCGGTGAAGCCGCAGGATGAGCTGGGCATCACGTCCGGCGAGATGAAGGTTCTCGTCAGCCTGAAAAACGGGCAGGCACCCCTTGAACTGGTGCTGCAGCGGCCGGAGCCTGCGGAGGCTGCCGAGACCAAGGCGCGGGCCAGCCACCGCAAGCCGGTGTTCACCGTCATCTCCAAGGACCTGCCCCGCCTGTGGGCCGAGCCTAACCAGCTTCGTGACCGCATGCTCGCGCGGATTGACCCCGAGGCCGTGACCACGATCGACATCACGAGCGCCCTGCATCAGCCGATCCACCTGGAGAAGCAGAACGACTCCTGGTTCACCGGGCGCAGCGGGCGCCTGGTGCGTGCCAACGGCGACCGCATTGGCCGTTTTTTTGAAGCCCTCAACACCTATGAGGTGATCGAGTTCGCGGCGGACAGCGCTTCCAGCCTGGGATCGTACGGCCTGGACGCACCTTTCCTGAAGGTTGCCTGGACCACGGCGGCGGGCAGGGGGGAAACGCTTCTTTTTGGAACGAACAAGGAGAGCACGGAGTTTTTCGTCAAATATGAGCAGTCCCCTTCCGTCTATCGTGTGGATGCCACGATCCTGCCTGCCATTCCCCAGGAGCCGATCAAATGGAAGGGGCTTGGCGTCCTGCGGTTCAGCCAGTTTGCGTTGAGACAGATCAGCCTGGGGGCCGGCATGGCGCCTCCGACCGTCCTGAAGTATGATCCATCGACCGCCCAATGGAGCGGAGCCAGGGCCGGGCAGGACATCACGCCGATGCTGGACCGGGTGAAGGCGGACCGCCTGGCGGAGGCCTTGTCCAAGCTGAACGCCCACGACTGGGTTGGGGACATCACCAACGCCATCGCAGCCCTGCAGAATCCTTCGCTGCGGATTGTGGTCACCCTGGGCGAGCCGGGCGTCTCCTCAGGGCCGACCAAGGACACCATCCTGAGTTTCACCCCGACACAGGCCGGCAACATGAACTCGACCCTCTTTTTCGGCCAGGTGCAGGGGGATGCCGACATCTTCTACATCTCGCGCTCAGCCCTGCTGGAGTTGCTCGCGCCGGTGTTCAGGCCGAAGGAATGAGAGGAGTTGAAAATGCCCCGGGCTGCCTGGGGTAAAACAGGAAAACGGCATGGAAACAGGCGTTCCATGCCGCTTTCAAAGGGTGAGGCGCAGCCTGCCTCAGGTTATTTCTTCTTGGACTCCTCGCCGCCGCCCGCATTGGCCAGGGCCTGCTCCTCTGGAGGCAGGAAAGCCTTGAAGCGTCCCTTGTCGATAGCCTTCATGTAGGCCTCCATCGGGCTGATGTAGCCATCGCGGAGCTTCTGCCAGATGCTGTCGTCCATGAACTGCATGCCCTGGGCCTTGCCGCCGATGATGACGTCATAGAGCTTCTGGGTGGCGCCTTCACGGATGATGGCGCCGACGGCGGGCGTGGAGATCATGATTTCGTTGACGGCGGCACGGCCCTTGCCGTCGGCCTTCTTCATGAGCAGCTGGGCGACCACCCCCTTCAGAGAGGCGGCCAGCATGGTGCGGACCTGGCTCTGCTGCTCGGATGGGAAGACGTCGATGATACGGTCGACGGTCTTGCGGGCGTTGTTGGTGTGCAGGGTGCCGAAGACAAGCAGGCCGGTTTCGGCGGCGGTGAGGGCGAGCGAGATGGTCTCGAGGTCGCGCATCTCACCCACCAGCACGATGTCGGCATCCTGGCGGAGGGCGGCGCGCAGGCCGTCGGCGAAGCTCGGTGTCTGGATGGGCACCTCGCGCTGGGTGATGATGCTCTTCTTGTTCCGGTGAACGAACTCGATGGGCTCCTCGACGGTGATGATGTGGCGCCGGAAGTTGGTGTTGATGTAGTCCAGGAGGGCGGCCAGGGTCGTTGACTTGCCGGAACCCGTGGGGCCGGTCACCAGGACGAGGCCGCTGCGCAGATGGCCGAACTCCTTCACAACCTGGGGAATGCCGAGCTGCTCAAGGCTGGCGATCTTGGTGGGGATGATGCGGAAGACGGCGCCGTAGCCATGCTGCTGCTTGAGGTAGTTGCAGCGGAAGCGGTGCTCCTCATCCATTTCATAGGCAAAATCGAGGTCGCCTTTTTCGACGTAGCGCTCCCAGCTTTTGGGGTCGCAGATTTCGCGCATCATGAGCTCCATGGACTCGGAGGTCAGAAGCTGGTCGGAGATGGGGCTGATGCTGCCGTGGACACGTACCTTGGGGGGCTGTCCTTCGCTGAGGTGAAGGTCGGAGCCGCCCAGTTCAATGAGCGTCTGGAAAAGTTGGTCAATGACTGGCATGGACGGAGGGAGGGGATGAAGGTCGTTGGAGGTTCGGGGCGATGACTGGATCAGCTCTGGAAGAAGAGCTTCATCTGCTGCTTGTCTTCGGCCCTTGATTCGCACTCCTCGCGGCTGATGAGGCCCTTGCTGTAGAGATTGCGCAGGGAGTCATCCATGGTGATCATGCCGACGTTTTTGCCCGTCTGCATGACGCCGTTGAGCATGAATGTCTTGCCGTCCCGGATGCACGCGGCGACGGCGGGCGTGTTGACCAGGAGTTCCAAGGCCATGGCGCGGCCGTTGCCGTCGGCCTTGGGGACGAGCTGCTGGGAGACGATGCCACGGAGGGATTCGGACACCATGATGCGGATCTGGTCTCGCTGGTCAGGCGGGAAGACGTCAAGAACGCGGTCGAGGGTTCTGGCGGAGTTTCCGGTGTGGAGTGTTCCCAGCACCAAGTGTCCGGTTTCGGCGGCGGTGATGGCCAGCGAGATGGTCTCCAGGTCGCGCATTTCACCCACCATGATGATGTCCGGGTCTTCACGGAGGGCTCCGCGCAGGGCCGCCGCGAAAGACTGGGTGTGGGTGCCGACCTCGCGCTGGTTCACATGGCAACCCTTGGGCTCGATGACATATTCGATCGGTTCCTCCAGGGTGATGATGTGGTCGTGGCGCTCCTTGTTGATGGCGTCAACCAGGGCGGCGAGGGTGGTGGACTTGCCGCAGCCGACCGGCCCCGTGACCAGGATGAGGCCGTTGTGATAACGGATCAGGGTGCGGACGGTGTCCGGCAGATCCAGCTCCTCAATGGTGCGCACATGGGTGCTGATGATGCGGAAGGTGATGTCGATGCCCAGTCGCTGGTGAACGACGGAGGCGCGAAAGCGCCCGAAATCGGTGGAGTAGGCGAAGTCCACGTCGCCACGCTCCTCAAGCCTGCGGATTTTGTCCTCGGTGAGAAAGCCATAGGCGAGGCGGCGGGTGTCTTCGGCCGTCAGCTGTGCGCCGTTGTGCCAGATCGGTCCCAGGGTGCCGTAGCGGCGCCAGATCGGCTGGCAGGCGGTGGCAAGGTGCAGGTCGCTGGCATCATACTGCATGCAGAAGCGCAGGTAGTCATCCACGGAGCCCAGAACGGGCACAAGGTCTTGGGGGGCGGCTTGGTCAGACATGGTCTTGAGAGGCATCAGGCGCGGTCGTGGAGGTGGCCGCGTGGTGGGAGAACTGGGTTGTTAAATAGGTTTGGAGGAACTGGGAGCCGTATTTCAGTGCAGCCTGCCTGGCCATGCCGAGAACGGGCTGCATGAGCAGTGCAATAAAGCCGTTTTTTCTATCGGAAGCACCGGAGATGTCACGATCAAATTTCCCACGGCGGGAAGGGGTGGCGAGCTTCCAGATCAACGCGCCGCCCACTCCGGCGGCAAGGGCCCAGGCCCAGGCGTGCTTTTGCAGGGAGTGCCTGAGCAGTTCACGCGGATTCCAGGCCTCGCTGGCAAGTTGAACATGGGCGCCAAGCAGGGCTCGGGCCTCGTCCAGGTCGCGCAGGGCCTGTTCCTTGGGACTTAATTTTTGGGTTGGGATGTTCCGAGCCATTCGCGGTCGCGTTGGAACTGCTTGAAGGTTTCCTCAAAGACTTGAAGCCGGGCCAGCAGCATCTTGAGCCTCAGCAGGAAAATTAGGCCGAGCAGCAGATGGGCTCCTGCCGCCCCGAAAGCAACCTTCCACCAAGGCCAGCCCTGAAGGGAGGAGACCAGCCACACCAGGGCGGGCATGGCCAGCAGCCAGCCGAAGACCAGGAAGGCGGAGGCGAAACCGACCAGCAGCAGGATGGCGGTGAACTTGACCCCGGCCTCCTGGGCCTCGAGCTGCAGCAGGCGCCCACGAGCCTCGCCATAGAGCGCCAGGGCGCGCAGCAGGGATTTCAGCCGGGAAACTTCCAGGTCCATCATGTTGTGTCAGCGGTTCCCGCCCTTGAATGAGAAAGCCTGGCGGCAGGTCGTCAACGACGGAGCAGGAGCCCCACCACCACACCGACTCCGAAAGCGGTCAGCAGCGCCTGGCGGGGTTTCTCCCGGGCCATGTTTTCAGCCTCGCCCATGAGTGTTTCATACTGCTTTTTCGCCTGGCCGATGGCTTCATCCGCGTAGGCCCGGAGGTCTTCCGTCCTGTCCTTGATGTCCGTTTTAAACTCGGAGGCCTTCTGACCGGCGGTCACCCGGAGTTGCTGGGCGCGGTTTTCGGCGGCTGTTCGAAGTTCATTGGCCTTGATGGCGGCGGCGGCACGAAGTTCTTCGGCCGCCTTAAGCGCGCTGGCCTTGGCGGATTGGAAGGGGTCATGAGCGGCCCCGGCGCCAAGGCCGGAACCAATCGGGGAGGGGGCGCTTTCGTTCATGGAAATACGAGGTGTTTCGGCGTGGATTTAATCCCTGGGCGCTGTCATGGCGAGGGAAAAAAGTTCCACTGTGGCTTCATGCAGGCTTGGCAAACCGCCTGGCTTCCGGCGAAACTCGATAAATACCGGGCACGCCGCCCGTCTTGATTTTTCAACCCTGAATCTTTTCTGCAAGCCATGGCCCGCAAACTCAGCCACATCGCACCCGACTGGTGGGACTACACCACGCTCGACAACTCGCTCATCAATGACGCCGCCCGTCTTACGGAGCGCGACTTGCGCCAGCTTTCCCGTCCGGGTTTCAAGGTGGTGATGCATGACACCCTGGAGGAGTTTTATCTGGCGGAGGCCCTGGAGTACATTCACGCCTGGCGTCAGGCGACGCCTGATAATCCTGCCGGCATCTGCGGTCCCATCGGCCCGACGGAGCAACTTCCCCTGGTCGCCCGTCTGGTGAACGAACTGGGAATGTCCATCAAGGACGGTCACTTCTGGGGCATGGACGAATGGTATGACCCTGACACGAAAAAGGAGGTCAGCATGGACCACCCCCTCTCATTTGAAAAAGCGGATCGTGAGCTCTGTTTTGACCGCATTCAGAAGAAGCTGGTGATGCCTGACAGCCAGCTGCATTTCCCCAAGGCGGACACCAGCGCCTACATCAAGAGCTGGAGCAGCGGTGTGCGCTGCATCGTCATGCAGGGCGGCCAGGGGGACATCAAGCACTGGGCCTTCAACGATCCGCTGAAGCGGGCGGGCAAGTGGAAGAACGAGCCGCCGCCTGCGGCTGAGTACCGCAAGCTGGGCACCCGCATCGTCGAGCTGCATCCGGTCACCCTGGCCCAGAACGCCCGAACTTCAGGAGGTGGCAACATCACGATGGTGCCCAAGATGGCGGTCACCGTGGGACCCAAGGAGACCTGGATGGCGGAGAAGGTCAGCATCTGGCATGCGGGCAAGCATGACAACCCGCTGGGCCAGCGTCTGACGGCCCTCATGATCTCGAAGCGTCTGGTGGACAGCAGCGTGCCGATGTCGCTCCTGGCGGATCATCCGAACGTCCAGTTCAACTATTACCGCGGCGGGCTTGGCGAGGTGGCGGTGGAGATGCACTGACCTGCCGTCCGGCCGCCTTGCAGGCAGGGAAGCAGGGCCGTGCTCAGGTCAAATTCCGGGCGTTCGACCAGGCAGGCTTGAAAACCTGCCTGAACGGCCCCCTGGAAGTCCGCCTGCTTTTCATCTCCGACATGCAGACATTCATCCGGTTTCAACCCGGCTAGCCGGGCTGCATGGATGAACATGCCCTTGTGCGGCTTGGAATAGCCAGTCTCGCTGGAAATGACGACAGACTCAAACAGGGGCAGGAGATTGAGCCCGTCCAGGATGCCCTTCAGCCGTGCGTCAAAGTTGGACAGGATGAAGAGACGGAAGCGGCTCCTGAGTTCTTCAAGCACCTGTCGCACTTCCGGGTAGGCCCGCCAGGCCTCAGGCTGGGCAAACCAGGCATAGAGATCCTCGAACAGCGGTTTCATGATCTCGGCTGGAAGCCTGGCTCCCAGCGTTTCGGCAAAGCAGTCATCCACGAGCCCCGCCCACCAGCCGCGGTCGCCATCGTTTGGCGGGATGCCATGATGCTGGGGCTGTGGCCGCATTTTCCAAGCCCGGCGGAAGGCGGTTTCAAACTGCTCTGGTGCCGCCTTCACGCCGTGGCGTTCCGCCAGGCGGGAATAGCTGGCTCCGACGGATTCCCGAAGATGGATCAGGGTGCCGGCGGCATCGAAAAAAACGGCCTGAACCTGCGGATTGTCGCAGCTCTTCAAGCTTGGCTGGATGTACTGCTTCAGGCTCACTTCACCACCGGCGTGAGGACCATGTTGCGGTAGTCGACGTTGGTGTGGTCGCCCTGAAGGTAGATCGGGCCCGGCTTGAATTCATCGCTGGTCATCGCGCCGCCTGTGCAGCCGAGTACGGCTTGGTTGTCGATGATGGTCTTACCATTGAGGATGACGGTGAGGTGGCGGTCCACCAGGGTGATGTCGAGCGTCTGCCATTCGCCGATGGGCTTCTCAGCCGCCACGCTGGGGGTGATGCGGCTGTAAAGCGCGCCCATGTGGTGGGAGTCGAGAGGCTTGCCAAAGCTTTCCATGACCTGGACTTCATAAATGCCCCTCAGGTAGATGCCGCTGTTGCTGCCTTCCTGCGTGCGGACTTCGGTCTTCAGGTTGAAGTCTTCGAATTCCGCATCGGTGCGCAGGTTGCCAAAGTGCTTGTCCTTGGCCTTGACGACGCGGTTTTGAAGGATGCCGTCGACAACGCTCCAGCCATTGTCCGCCTTCTCATCCATCAGCCTCCAGCCGACGAGGTCCCTGCCGTTGAGAAGCTGGACCGGCGCGCCAAACTTGACCTTGGAAAGGTCGGGTCGGGCGGGCAGGGCGGGGATGCGTTTGCCTGAAAAGCTTTCAGCCTTGCCGACTTCCTTGCCTGCGGCGTTTTTCCTGGAGGTGGTCAGGTTGAGGAGCTCGCCTTCGGCCCTGGCCGTGAGTGTTTCCGTCGTGACCTTGCCTTCCTTGTTTTTTTGTTCACGGGTCACGATGAGGGTGTCGCCCTCCACCCTGGTCGAGGTGGTGGGCAGCACGCTGCCGCCGCCCCAGAGGATGCTGGAGGTGAAGGAGCCGTCCTTTTCCTCAACACCGAGCCAGCCGGCCCTGCCTCCAGGAAGGGTCAGGGCCCAGCGGCCCGTGAAGACGGATTCAGCGTGGATGGCACCGGGGAGGGTGAGTCCGAGGACGGCGGTCAGAAGCAGGTGGCGGGACATGGGTGAGCTTGGGGGAACGGTGATGTGGATGAACTTTATCAGACGGCACGATCAATCCAGAAACTGGAACTCGTTCGACATCATGAGGACCTGGGCGAGCTGGGACAGGGGCGACTGGGGCTTGGTCCGGTTCAGCGGCCAGCCATCGGGGCCGCAGAAGTCGCTGTCGGCCTTGGTGATCAGAGTGGCTGGCGCATCCGGAACGGCACGCTCGATTTTAGGGATCCAGTTGTAGCCGTCGCTGTTGGTGTCGCCTTCGCTGTCCACGATGAAGGAAAGGGTTTCGCCATGCTGCACCTCGATTTCCGCCGTGATGTCCCTGCCTTCGTTGGGGCCGACATGCTGGCTGGTCACGACACCGGTCCGACTGGAGATGATCAGGCCGCGGATGCCGTTGCCCTTGTCGCTGCTGCGCTTGAGCTGGCCGCTGAGGCGGACGCGTTCCTTTTCAAACGGGGAGGTCCATTGCAGGATGGAGGCGAACTCACGACCGGGATGGCCGTGGCCGACGCCGATGAAGAGGTGGCCGAACTCCTTGTCCGGGAAGGTGTCGGAGGGATACCAGCGGTTCTTGGTCTGTGCGCTCTGGCCGAAATGCTGGAAGGGCTTGAAGACGGCAAGCCTGTCCTTGCCGGCGGCGTCCTTTTCGAGCCTGCCGTAACCGGCGGTCCAGATGAAGGCGCTGCTGCGTCGGCGCAGCTGCTCGCTGTCCTGGATGAAGAGCTGGGCGAGCTCGACCTCGTCCGGCCGCGGGTCACGGCGCAGCACGCGGCGATACAGGCTTGTCACCGCCTGGGAGTCGATGCCGCTGCCCTGGATCGCCGTCTTGTCCGCCGCATGAGCGGCCCGTGTGCTCATGAAGGGGCTGTTCATGAGGAACAGCGCCTGCTGGGGGACGGTGGTGACATAACGAACGGGGCTGTGGCTGTCCGGGTTTGCGAAGTCGAACATCGCTGGCACGGTGGGCTGGTCGTAGCGGTTGACGAGCAGGAACAGGCTGCGGCGCATGTCGGCCTTGGCGTCATTGTAGGGGACGGGGCGTCCGCCGGAGATGTTCAGGTCGAGGTCGGCGCTGGCCTGGAGCAGGGAATCGCGCATGGTTTCATAGTCGAGGCGCTGGCGGTTGAAACGGCTGAGCAGCTCGTTGTCGGCATCCTTGAGGTTTTTTTCAGGCGTGACCTCCGAACTCTGCTGCCAGGTGCGGCTGAGCAGGATGTGATGATGAAGCTTCTTCAAGCTCCAGCCGTTGTCCATGAGGTAGGCGGCCAGATGATCCAGAAGGTCAAGCTGGGCGGGTTTGGGCGTCTGAACGCCGAAGTCGCTGGTCTGGCTGACAAGCGGCTTGCCGAAATGCAGGCTCCAGACGCGGTTGACGATGACGCGGGCGGTCAGCGGGTTGTCCCTGCTGGCGATCTTGCGGGCCAGTTCCAGGCGGCCGGAGCCGTCGGTGAACTTGTCGCCGCCGAACATGCTCAGCCAGCCGCGCGGGGCGGGCTCGCCCTGGCGGGCCGGGTTGCCGCGCATGTAAACACGCACATCGTTAGGCTTGGGCTTGTCGAGCGTGACCATCGCACGCGGCGGGGCTCCTGCATGCTCGGACTCCAGTTTCACCCGGTCATTGCCGAACTTGGTGATCTTCTCGAGGTCCTTGCGGGTGTAAAACAGGTTGGCCTGCTCCAGCGGCACGGCCATCGGGCTCGGGTCGGACATGAGGATCTCGCGCACCTGCTTCCAATCCGCATTGTCGGGCTCCTTGCCGTCAAGGCAGGTGAGGAAGATGTCGGCGTACATGCGGGCGACATCGTCGAAATTCTTGGGTGCCGGGCGTTTGGCCAGTTCATTGCGCGGCACGGCGTTGAGGCCGCTGTCAGGTTTGGTGAGCGAGGTGATCACCACGGGGGCCTTGGCGGCAAACTCAGCGGCGGGGATGGCGGCAAAGGCCTTCCAGGCCAGCATCACAGGATGCGGCTTGTCCTTCAGGGCGTGCCGCTGGACGAAGTCGCCCCATTTGTCGGCGACGGTGTCGCGCAGCTTGAGCTGGCCGGCGCGTCCGCGCATGGCCGTGCGGTCCTTGATGCCCGCCGCCTCCTGGGCGAAGGCAAGATACTGCTGGACGCGTTCCGGGCTGCGGATCTCCTTGTAGACCTCCTTCTTGAACTCCAGCTCCTTGCCGGCGATTTCAGCGACCTTGGCCTGGTAATCTTTGAAGGCGGCCTCGTCGGCGGCCTGGCCGATGACCGGCAGGTCGGTCTGCTCCGGCTGTTCCGAACTGCTGAAGATGGAATAGAGCGCGTAATAGTCCCGGCTCGGGATGGGGTCATACTTGTGGTTATGGCAGCGGGCGCAGCCGACGGTGAGGCCGAGCATGCCGCGCGTGACGACATCAATGCGGTCGTCGGTCTGCAGCAGGCGGTCGCTGATGAACTTGTCGCCCACGTTCAGGAATCCGAGGGCGGCCAGGGAAGGGTGGGCGGGCTCTTTGGGGTGCAGTCGGTCGGCCGCCAGCTGATGCATGAGGAACTGGTCGTAGGGCAGGTCCTCGTTGAGGGACTTCACCACCCAGTCGCGGTAGGTGTAGGCGTAGGGGTAGTTGATGTTGCGCCCGGCGACCTGGTAGCCGTCGGTGTCGGCGTAGCGGGCGACGTCCAGCCAGTGGCGGGCCCAGCGCTGGCCGTAGGCCTGGCTGGCGAGCAGCCGAGTGATCAGCTTGTCGGCGTCCGGGTTTTTAATGAAGTCCTGGATCTCCTCATGGCCGGGCTGCAGCCCGGTGAGAGTCACATGAATGCGGCGGCAGAGCGTGGCAGGGTCCGCCTTGGGGGCAAAGTCGAGACCGGCGGCCTTGAGCCTGGCCTGCACCAGGGGGTCGATGTCTGCTCCCGGCAGCCTGCTGACCGGAACGTAGGCCCAGTGGCTTTTCCAGTCCGGCTGTTCATGGGCGACCTCCTTTTCAGCAGGCCAGGGGAGGCCCATCTGAATCCACTTTTCAATCGCGGCGACCTGGCCGGGCTTCAGCTTGTCGCCTTTTTTCGGCATGGCCTCGACACCGGGGGCATGGGTGATGGCCTTGAGAAGCTTGGAGGCGGCGGGGTTGCCGGGTTCGACCACCTTGCCGTAGTCGCTGCCTTTCAGCAGGGCGCTGCGCAGGTCCACCCGCAGGCCGTTTTCATGCTTGTGGCCACCATGGCAGTCGTAGCAGTTGTCGGCCAGCACCGGGCGGATCTCCTTTTCGAAAAACTCGATCTGGTCGGGCGGGAAGGCCGGGGTGTCCGCCGCCTGGGCGTGGACATGGAAGATGGCGACTGCGCCACCCAGCAGGAGAAGCGGGCGAGAAATCACGGATGTCATCGGGGGGATTACGACAGAAGAGGATGTGTGCGGGACACACCAGGATGTAAAACGCAACTTTCCGGCCGGGACTTGCGGGCCGGATGAAGCAAATCCGGCCCGGGCTCCGGGGTCATGTGCATCCCAGATAGAGCCCCGTGCAAAAGCAGGCTTCCCTCGTGTCGTTGGTTTGGCCTAACCTCTGGTCAACCATCCATGAAACGCCTCCTTGCCGCGCTCCTGCTTTCCTTGTTCGTCGTCCAGGCTTCATCCCATGCGGCGCAACCGCTGCGTGTCTTCATCCGGGCCGGCAAGAAATCCCACGGCCCCGGCGCTCATGATTTCCCGCAGTTCCTCAAGGACTGGGTGCCGATGCTCAATGAGCGTGGGGCCAAATGCGAGGGCGGCCTCGAGTTCCCGACGAAGGAGCAACTCGACCGCACGGACGTGCTCATCCTGCACGCCCAGGAGGCCGGAAACATCAAGATTGGCGATGAAAGGAAGAACCTGATGGAGTTCCTCGGCCGGGGCGGCGGTCTCGTGGTCATTCACGCGGCGGCGGTGTCGAAGGATCACGACTGGTTCAAGACGATCATCGGCGGCTCGTGGCACTTTGGACAGACCAAGTGGCTGGAGGCGCCCATGAGCCTCTACTTCACCGACCGCGACAACGCGATCACGAAGGACATCAGCAACTTCGACATCGACGACGAGATTTATTACGACATGGACCTGCTGCCCGAGGCGAAGATCCTTGCCGCCGCGTACACGCCGAACACCCCGCAGGTCAAAGGCGGCAACAAGGAGGCCCAGGCCCGCGCCGCCGAGGCCGTGGCGAAGAAGAAGGCCGTTAACATCTACGACATCCAGCCGCAGGTGTGGACTTATGAGAAGGAGAAGCATCGGGCTTTCACCTGCATCCCCGGCCACTGGTACAAAAACTTCAGCCACAATGCCCTGCGCACGATGATCCTGCGCGGCATCGCCTGGGCAGGAAAGCGGGAGAACATCGACGAGCTGTGCAAGCCGGCCGAGCTGGGCGATGCGCTGCGCTACGTCGAGGGCGGCTGCCCGAGCCCGCAGGAGCTGCCGAAGGCGCTCGAAGTGCATCCCGAGTTCAATTTGAGCCTCGTCGCCGCCGAGCCGCTCATCAACAAGCCCATGAACATCGACTGGGATGAAAAGGGCCGCCTGTGGGTCGTCGAGACGCCCGAATATCCAAACGGCCTCCGCCAATCAAACGTGGACGCGTGGAAGGACAGCGGTGCCAGCCAGCCCGGTCACTACGATCGTAAACCGCTCGATTGCGTCTCCATCCTCTCCGACACGAATGGCGACGGCGTCATGGACAAGAAAACCGTCTTTGCCGATGAGATCGAGCTCGCCACCAGCAGCGTGTTTTACAAAAACGGCATCATCGTCTGTGCCGCGCCGGACGTGTGGTTCTTCGAGGACACGAACGGCGACGACAAGGCCGACAAACGCACGAAGCTCTACACCAACCTCGGCAATCGCGACACACACGCCGTCATCAACAACATGCGCTGGGGTCTGGATGGGTGGATCTACGCCACGCATGGGTACTCGAGTTCTGACAACGTCTTGAGCCTTGGCGACAAAGACAAGGAGACCATCGGACAAGGAGACAAGGTGAAGGCAAAGGTCTCCCCATCTGATCGTCCACCTGTCTCATTGTCTCCACCCGCCACCATCGGCAGCGGAGTGGTTCGCTTCAAACCTGACGGGTCGAAGATCGAACAGTATGCCTCCCGCGGCGGCAACACCTGGGGCCTCGACATCACCAGCGACGGCCAGGTTTTCTACACACAGCCCACCAGCGGCAATCACTTCATCCACGTCGTGCTGCCGGAGTATGTGCTGGCCAAAGGCAAGCTTCCTGGCGTCATGGGCACGAACGGCATGCTTCCGAAAGAGCCGACGTATCCCGCCATGCATTGGGAGCAGCAGGCCTATGTGCAGATCGACCAGGTCGGCAGCTACACCGCCGCCGCCGGTTGCGCCATTTATGAAGGCGGTGCCTGGCCCGCGAAGTGGAACTACGGCTACTTCACCACCGAGCCCACGTTGAACATCGTCAGCCACTTCATGGTCGAGCCCGATGGCGTGACCTACAAAGCCAAGCGCGAGCCCGGCCGCGAGCAGACCGAGTTCATCCGCAGCAAGAACCTGTGGTTCCGCCCCATCGAAAATCGCGTCGGTCCCGATGGAGCGCTCTACATCGTCGATTTCTGCAACCAGGCCGTCATTCACAACGACACCCGCGGCCCCACCCACGGCCCAGCCAACGCCGCCGTCCGCCCCGACCGCGACCACTACTACGGCCGCATCTGGAAGGTGCAGCACAAGGAGGCCAAAGCGCCTGCTGCGACCGCATATCGTCACCAACCAGCCTCCAAAGGCCAGCAAGGCAGCAAGGCCCTGCTTGCTTACGAAGCCGCGCAAAGCTCCGCGAACCCACAACAGCTCCTCAAGGACTACGCCGCCGCACAAGACGACTGGACCCGCAGCGCTCTCATCGCCGCCGCGTCCAACAAAGCGCCCGAAGTCATCGCCGCCGCGCTGTCGCTGGAGTCCTTTGAGTCCCTTCCGTCCTTCGTCAGCGCGCTCCTTCCCGCCGCACTGCCGGCGAATGCCGAAAAACTCATCACCGCCTGCGCCAATGCCGATGCAAAGGCCGACGCCATCAAAGCCGCCATCCTCCGCGGCATCGCTGCGAACGTGAACGAGGCACCCGCGATGTCTCCGGCTCTCACGGAGGCTTTGAAGAAGCTCCTCGCCCAGCCCGCCCTCGCCGCGGCCACCTTGCCGCTCGTGACGAAGTGGGACAAAGGCGGTGCGCTTGCATCGGAGGTCAAAACGCAGCTCGACAAGCTTGCCGCCACGCTTTCGGACGATGCGGCTCCCGTGGAAGCACGTGTGAGTGCGGCGAGCGCCCTTGCCAGTGTGGGCTCCGAAGGCGCGACAGCGAGAGTGGCTGCGGCTTTAGCTGAATCTGGAGACTCCGAAGCGCTGCAATCCGGTCTCATTGACGCCTTGGAACAAAGCGGTCATGCAGAGGCGCTGGTTGCCTCCATGGTTCGACTCAAGCCTAAACCGTTTTCCCAAGCCTTCGAAGCTGCCCTCAAACGCCCCGAGGCCACCAATGCCCTTCTCGACGCCGTGAAGGCCGACACGCTCAAACGTGAACTTTTCGCCCCGGGTGATGTCGCACGCCTTCGCTCGCATCCGAACAAGCAGATCGCCAAACGCGCCAGCGACCTCTTCAAGGTCAACAACGCCGCGAAGGACGCCATCATCGCCAGGCTGACTCCCGAGGTGGAAAAACCGGGCAACGCCGCGAACGGCAAAATGCTCTTCACCGCCGCCTGCGCCGTCTGCCACAAGCTGGGCGACATCGGCGTCGCCGTCGGCCCGCCGCTGGACGGCATGGGCGCGCATGGGCCGGCCGAGCTGCTCGTGCACATCGTCGATCCGAACCGAGAGGTCGATCCCAGCTTCTGGGCCTTCAACATCAGTACGAAGAAGGGCGAGACGCTGGTCGGCGTCGTCACCAGCGAGAACAACTCCACTGTCACGCTCGCCACGCAGGCTGGTGTGCGCGAGGTTTTGAAGAGTGACATCGACAAGCGCGAAAACACCCGCCGCAGCCTCATGCCGGAAGGCCTCGATGCGCTCGGTCCCGATGCCTTGCGCGACATACTCGCCTTCATCTGCGGCGATGCGATGAAGCAGTTCCGCATCCTCCACCTCGCCGACGCCTTCACCGCCGACAGCCGCGACGGTGTCTTCGCCAGCCCG
>Ga0315900_10006182_pt1 | contig 16167 bp, 14 predicted proteins | sample LakEriMetagenome_FD_203521 | JGI IMG/M metagenome (GOLD analysis project Ga0315900, IMG submission 203521) | Freshwater fungal communities from buoy surface, Lake Erie, Ohio, United States - Buoy 12 MA114 | ecosystem: Environmental > Aquatic > Freshwater > Lake > Lake biofilm | place: USA: Lake...
TCCCAATCGAGCTTGAGCAAGTCTGCCGCCTGCTTTAGCGAGTGGCAGGCCTGGATTACCTTGATGGCGAATGCTTCAAACAACAGGGTGAACCGCAAGTGCTTTCCCGCCCAAGGGACGGTCGTCGTCTTGACGCCACAGGATGGGCAATCACTCCGCGGCACACGAGCTCGAAGAATCGTTTCAAACTGCATTCAGTCCAAATGCCGCCAAGTCCGCTCGGGAGCCAGGTCGGCCTGCGGACAAGTTACTTGGCATTCCGGGCAAACCAGCTTGCCACCCCGGTGAGACAGTTGGATCTCCACCCGCTGCCCCTCAGGGTCCACAATCACGTCGGCCACTTCTCAAGACTCATTCAAACCCAGTAACAGCGCGTAGTGTGTATTGAGTTCATTCATGAACCCAGTCTTAACGAAACTCGCGTTTCCAGGCGTTACCCACTAAAATCCCGAAAGAACCTATTTTTGATTCCAGTCGTTATGAGAGTACGGTTTGGGTAAATGTTTTCTCTTCGCTGTGCTGATGGAGCGGAGGGAGCGCAGCGACCGAAGCGGAATCAGCACAGCGAAGAGCGAATTCGTTTGGGGGGATGGCCCCTCCGATGATTGCACACAGAGCCGTAAAAACCATCTCCATCAGGTTGTGCTGCTGGTTGCCTCCAGAGCGGCGAGGGTCGCGCAGGCTCTCAAAGCATGTAAACATTACAAACGTCCTTTCCTTCACGCCGACACTTCCGTGCGCAAATCGCTCGCCGACTATCCAAGCCGCTCCTTGTGCTTGCTTGACTCAGCCGACTAATACGTGACAATTCCTCCTGTGGTTCCAAATGCGATTGCCTTGGCTACCTTCCCGACCCTCGTTTCAGCACTCATTAGATGGATCCCTTCGCTCAGTTCCGAAGAAATCCAAACTTTAATCGGCTTGTCTACAATGGTTCTGGTGGACGCTTACCCGGGCAACAAAACTTAGTCTCTGGTGGGTGGGAAATCCTTACGCGGATCTCTCCAGAGTCGAGCAAAAGCTCCACATCGTCCACTCTCCACGGTTCCTCGAGTCCAAGAATCTTTTGGTAAAGCTCGCGGTCTTGCATCGGCGTTCTCCTCTACCGAGAATTCTAACCGAACCCACGGAGAACCCGGATGGACCAACTTTGGACGTAGTCTTCAGACACGATTACGAAAAATTGGACGCTCGCGACTTCACGCGTTTTCCGGCCACTGAACGTAAACTCGCTTTGACTTTGCAAGCTTCAGCCTTCTGGCGGTAATTTGGTTCAATTAGGTCATTTGACGAACTCTGGCCGATACCGGTTATTCAATTAGGTTTAGCCTTCGTCGAAGCAAGTCGGCTACCCGGGGTGCGAAGAACTCTTCTGCTGCCTTTTGGGCGTTGGTGGAAAGTACGCGGCAGCGTTCCGGGTTGCCTGCCAATCGTTCGAATGCAGCTATCAACGCCTCTTTGTCCGGATCGTCCACAACTTCCGCACAATCGTGCTTCCGCAGCCATCGCGTCAAAAATGCCCCGCGCGGTGTATGGGCTACGATTGGTACCCCAGACAACAAGTACGGGGTGGTTCTGGTTGGGAAAATCGTCCGGTATTCAATCTCGCTCAGGCCGCCTTGGAAACCATGGGGAAAAAAGAGAACGTCATGCTTTCGGAGGGCCGAAACTACCTCGTTAAAGGCGACGCTAGTGTGCTGGACTCGGGGGCCGGCAATCCCCAGCCGAGTAAAGTCTTCTGGGGGGTTGCCTGAATAGGTCGTCACCATCGTCTCCGGATAGCGTTTCATCAAAACCGACAAGCGCGACAGCGCATCTCGATTCGAGTCATTTACGCTCCCCATAAAGGCGACATTCAAAGGCCAGCGTGGGGTAGGAGGCACCTCTAAGGGAGCCGAGCGATCCTCAAAGGTGTGTACTAGCGGCACAAACTCTATTTGCGGGTGTTTGGCCGAGAGGACTTCTCGCATTCCTTCGCTCATCACAAACACTACCTGGGAGTCACGAAAAACTCGCGGTTGCAGCCAATTGGCAAACCAGTGCTTGAGGCCCCGGCGGTTTTCGAGGTAAGTATTATGAAAATACGATACTAGCGGCACTTGTAACCAGCGGGCGACCAGCCAACTGAGAAAAAGGTAATACTCACACGGAAAGATTGCAAGAATCTGTCGAATGTTAGTACGGCGAGAAAGGCTGATAAGCCGGCCTAGGACGACTGGCAGTAGTATCAGCCGAACCGTCTTCTTGAACATCCAAGGCCATTGCCGATGGATAAAGAAAACTTCCGGAAACGTCCTCTTCGAATCTTGCCATCTGTTGCGGGACAGGCCAGGCCACTTTTCCGCAGCGACCACCATCTCCTTGCGATCAAATTGCCTGGCCAATCCGGCCGCAATCTGCGCTGAACCGAGCAGGGTCGGCGGGAAGCTCCATGTGACCATTAAGGTCTTGCGCTTTAGCCATTGGCCAGTTTGCGGTTTCGACTCACTGACATTGTCGCTCGTTGTCATATAAGAGTAATTCCTCCTGAAACCGTTACATACGGCCAATTTAGAAACTGTCTAGCCAAGAAGTCTTGTCGACTCATGAACCCAAAAAGGCTCCGCAAAAAGGAGTCAATTCACTCAAGTTCAGGCCCGATTTGGCAAGACATCGCAATTACTCTCGGTCGTCAAAGGTGTTTTGTTTGCCAGCATCATCAAAACGCGGGCGGTATTAATCCCTGCGCAACCATCAAGGCTTCCTATCTGTTGCCGGATAATTGAGAGACGCCCGACATGATCCGCTTTGCGATTATCACAATAATGTTCCATCGCGAGAGAAAATTGTTCTGGAGTGTCTGCGATAAATATGCCGCCGGTAGCAAGTATCTTGGAGTAATGGGTGTAATTCTTGAAACGAGAAACTGACAACGCAGGATCCACCTTGCAGCCGTCAAAAAACACGTTGGTAATTGGGGTGTCGGCGCAGGCAGCATCGATACTGAGTGTGGAACTCGTAGTAATGACCATGTCGGATGCGGTGATTAACGACCTGAGGTGCTCAGCATCCCGCCGGGGTAGGTCCCAATGCAATTTGCTGTCGGTTACTGGCGGAATCTCAACGCGAACATCATCAGCGGCTAAAGACCGAAACGGTTCGACAGAACTTTCCCAGGAACCATTGACGACCTGCGGATGAAGGCGAATCCACAGAAAGGGCCTTCGCGGTAAATCAGAGGCTCGCATACGGGCGATGATAGACCGCAGAATCTCAATTTCATGTCCACAAATGCCAGGGTTTATCGTACCATACATCATTAGAAAGGCATTGCGCGGAACATCATGCATGTCTCGCCATTGTGCGATGTCAGTTGTCTCTCGAGCCCGATAGTAGTTGTCGAATTGGGCTGCGCCGGTCTGGTAAATCCGCGCGCGTGGGAAATCATGGTATTGAACAGCCTCGTCAGCCATCAGCCTACTCCATACTAAGAGGTATTCGGGGACGCCGTTCATGAATCCTTTTGAAGTAAGATTGTCCCATGACAACATCACGGTCGCTGTAGGGATTCCCAGTCGGCGAGAGGAACGCAATACATGAACATCATGTATGTTGAATCCTGGTGTACCGGTTACAACGAGGTCCGGGTTGTACATTTTGAGTAAATGGTCGAATTCATGGGCGGGATAGAGGCGACTTTCCGCGTTCATATAATGACGACGAAGAAAGGGAAGGTTGCCTAGCAAGAGATTCAATGCCCTAGTGAAAAAATAGCGAGTTGGCTGCGTCCGACGAAGGCTCTCCCTCTTGTGATTTAAAGTGCCGCCCAAGGACGGGTTCATTAGAAGGTATTGCCGCCAATTCATGAGTCTTGCCTCCCATCGACTAGTACGGGTAGGCATTTGCACAAGCGTTATTTGCGGGTGGCGAAACTCATTGGCGAAGTAAGACTCCTCAGCGTTGAGGCTGCATACGACTAAACTTGCGCCGCGCGCAAGGAGCTCCTCGGTAATCTTGCTCCGCAATAGCATCCTGGCCTGAAAGCCGTGCGTAATATTAAGAAATATCCGCAAGGATGCATTACCAGTGGATAGTGTTTCAGCGGCTGACATTTGGCGTTCGCTCGCCAGTGTAGGCGTCAAGCTTCTTTTGCTCCTAAATATCTGTTCAATAAGAGACGAGTCCTTAAAGCCGGGTTGCGGTCCGATAATCATCTGTTGGGCTCGCGAGAGTTTGCGAACTTACAGCGGCACTGACCGACGACGAGGACTGCTTTGCCATCTTTAGGTTGGTGTCCGGCGAAATCTAACCCAGGCTGCCTTTATCTGCCCAAGCATCCAGTTCCAATCGGCGATCCGAAACGCAAAGACGCTTAACGCCACGCGGGAATCTTGCCTCAGGAAAAAGTACCACATTAATCCTGCCACGGTTAAATAAGTTAGAGAACTCCCGATAGCTCCACCAACTCCAGACCATTGCCCGATAAAAAGAGGTGTAAGGGCTCCGCCAACAACGAAACCTACGAGCTGAGCGATGCTTGATCGCCCAGGCATTCCCTGGCTGGCGAAATAGGAGTTCAGGATGGTCGTAGATGCCGAGCAAATCGTACCCAAAAGCAAAATTAGAAACACCACTGGGGTTTCCCGGAACGTCGGCATCACTAGCGGCAGCAAAACATACCCGGCGATCGCGAGCAGCAACGCGGAGGCAATTACCAACCAAAATGTCGAACGATGCAACATAGCTGCTTCTTCGATGGCTTGTCGCCGTTCGAGACCAATCAATCGATTCGTAAGCACAACGTTGATTGCCTGCGGGAGCATCGTAAGGCTACGAGCAATGGTTGCAGCGACGGAATAATTTCCCATGGCTGCTGCGGGCAATTTCCAGCCGACAATCAGCGAGTCTAGGTACATATTCATGAAGACAGTCATTCCGCCGATCCATACTCGAAAGCCATAATTGTAGGAACGGTAACAAACTTCCCAGTCGATTCGGAAAACTGGCGAATAAACACGAAAGACGTAAAAAACAGTGGCAAATACCGAAATTCCTCGGGTCAAAAACAAGGCTAGATTTGCGCCATACAATTCCCAGTGTAACACTAACACCAAAAATATGAGCAACAGCGAGTAAAGAAAGGAACTCCCAAACTCGACTAGGTTCGTAAATTTATAACGAGATTCTCCAATCAAGGCCCTGTTGAGTATCGTTTCGATTACTAAGAACGGTAAGCAGACAATAATTGTGTAGCGGAGTTCCGGCGACAATTCCCTAGACAATGGTCCCATCAAGTCGTAGTGGGCCATTGTTGCAAGCGAGATCGAACCGATCAGGCCGTTGAGTAGGCCCATCGCTATCGAAGTCCAAGCCAGTTCTCTCAATGTCTCAGAGCGTCCCGCTAGGAGAAATCGAATTGCGGATCCGCACCCAAAGCCAAAAAAATAAGCGGCGATGCTCACAAGAACCACGATCCAAGCGGCGATCCCCTTGTCATCAGGGCCTAAATGGTTGGCCACGATTATACTGACCACCACATTAAAGGGCTTGGCGGCGAGCTTGGTGGCCAGAATCCCGAGAGAACTTAGAGCTGCCGCTCCACTGGAAACGGATTCTGTGTGTAACTTCCTTGGCTCATTGTTTTGGCGCTCCGATTGGGGGGGCGGCTCATTCACTGGATGATTTTGCGTTTAGAGGTTTCATAGCAGTTAACAGCAAGCAGAAGCTAGTTGACAACCATGTCTTCAAACAAGGGTTCACACCAAATATCGACTTTATGGAATAATGTAACCGATATAGCGGAATTACGAGGTGTTCTTCAAAGCGGCTGCCATCAGAATACAGTTTCCAATATGGGTTGTATGGTAGGCACCGAACACAGTCAAAACCGGCAGCATGAGCATTATGTTCGTAGTCAGATACTCCTGCGTCGGTTCGGACCATACTGTTATTTGAGGTCGCGTCTTTTCTGCCAATTACGACCTTTGCAAATTTGCGTGCGAGGCTTTTTGGATTGAGTAGTAACCGGCATAAAACTGAGTGGCGATAGGGCATATCAGGTACAATCGGCATAAATATTGCTCCACCCGGCTTCAAGATTCGAAATGACTCGGAAAGGATTTTCGAAGGATCCTCAAAATGTTCGAGCACGCCGATATTGTAGATCAAGTCGTAGTGATTCGCAGGCAGACCCGTTGCTTCGGCGTCACCCACCACCGTTTCAGGTTCGGGTAGCTGTTCCCGAGCGAAATTTTTCCGAGCTTGCTGCAATGCAGTCTCCGATAGGTCCAACAGCGTGATATGGTGAAATCCCCGGCTTGCAAGATACGTCGAAGTTGTCGCTCGGCCGGAAGCCAATTCCAAGAGCTTCCAGTCCGGTTGAGGCTTTACCAACTTCAGCAAGTCCTCAAAGTAACAGCGCTGCCAGAATTGATAAATATTCCTAGGGATGCCCCGCGTGAAGAGGATCGAGCGATCGTGATCGCCAGAATATTTACTCCATATGGTATCCCATTCCTTCACGCTACCGTGGGCGGACACCATTGATTTCGTTTCTAGCTTCATGATAGAGACTCTCGCGTTAGTGACTCAACCAATTTTCGAGCAAGGAATTCTTCGGTGCGGGCCGATGACTCGTAAGTATACCCACCGATGTGCGGGGTAAGGACAACGGGCAGGCCCAGCCTGGCGAGTTCTCGGAGTCGACGCAGCGTTGAGCTCTCGGCATGTTCGTGGCTAATTACGTCTAGGCCCAATCCACCTAGCCGCCGAGATTCTAATGCCTCTAGCATATCTCTCTCGTCCACCAGTTCTCCGCGAGCGGTGTTCACAAACACCAAGCCCTGCCGTGCTTGGCTCCATTCACGCGCACTTATCATCCTTTCGTTCTCCACCGAATAGCTGGCATGCAGGGAAATGATTTCGGATGTTTGAAACAACTCCGGCAGCGATTGAATCGCAAAGCCATCCACGATTGTCTGGTCCGCCAATCTGGGATCGGACACTGAAACGTGGGCCCCGAATGCGGAAAACAACTGTGCGGTGATACTTCCCAAGCGACCGTAGCCGATGATTCCAACTCTTTTGTCGAAGATTTCGGAGCCTTTAAAAGGAGTCCGGTTCCATTGCCCCTCTAACACTGAGACATGAGCGAGCGGAATTCGCCGCAAGCAAGCCAGAGTCAATCCCAGCGTCAACTCGGCGGTCGCTCGGACGGTTCGCAGGAAGTCTGTCTCGCCGCGCAGTGAGATTATGGTAATCCTCCGCTTTTCAGCTAACTCCAAATCGAGGTGGTTTAGCCCGGTGGTATTGGTCGCGATTATTTTCAAATTTGGTGCGGCGTCTAGCATTTCGCGATCCAATAAGGTTCGTAGCCGCACCCACAGCACCTCGCAATCTCCGATTCGCTTTTTTAGCTCCGCACGATTTAGGTCCTTAAGTTCGATCTCAAAGGCCGTTTGCAAAAGTTGTAAGGCGGTCGGCGAGAAATCTTGACTTTCGGCAATCAGAAGTCGAGGTTTCACGAGCGAATAGGGCTTCCTGGAAAACAAGATAAGTCGCGCTGCAACAAGAACTCGCACAAAACCAGATCAAAAGGTTCGTCGATATTTAGAGCCCGTTCCTTTGGAATTAGCCAAGCCCGACAGTGGTTGCCCTTGATGGAGTTCTGCTCCATTATCACATCGCGCTTCGTTAAGTAGACGGCTCCATCACGTAGGTAATATTTCGGCAGGTCCTGTCGGCGCTGGCCCTCGAATTGTTCAGCAAATGGTGGTTCAATTACACGGCCTTGACCATCGATCTGCTTCATCCGAGCCGGATGCCGCTCGCCAACGTCTGTAAAGCCAATGACCGAGTCCGCTTGTGTTGCCTCGAGCAAACGGATCGCTCCGTCAATGTCAGAAGTTAATCGGAGTGGATTAGTCGGCTGCAAGGTGAACACGGCATCATACCGATCCCCAGCCCTTTCTAATTGCCGCACGACATGCTGCAACACTGGCAAAGTCGGAGTATCATCACGTGCCAGATCAGAGGGGCGGAGAAAGGGAACCTCTATCCCCAGCCTTCGGCCCTCGTCGGCAATTTCCGGGTCGTCCGTCGACATGACGACTCGAGCCAGACGGCTGTCGCGTGCAGCCTCGGTAGTGTATGACAGCAGCGGCTTGCCAGCCAAAATCGTAAGATTCTTACGAGGGATCCCTTTCGAGCCACCTCTCGCGGTGATTACTCCTAAGACTTTCACCTAATTTCCATGTACTTTCGTTGAATTCGTGGCGTAAGGTAAGCCGCGATTGCGTATTGAATCGTCAGATTTTCCGCAATTCAGCTAACAATATTCGGATCGGCGATAATTGACTATCGCGTTGGACAACAATAATAGGGGTTCCTCGTAGGAAGCCGGCTTAAATTGACAATCGTCCCTATAGCAAAATCAAGAAGAACCAGATTGTACTCGCGGGCCATTTGGAACTGATGAACCCAAATACCCTTAAGGTGGACCCTTTAATACACTAGTCGTTTCTCGATAGACAAATCGCAGGTCGCTAAAACGTCCGCAATTTTTTCACCGGCCCGCCCATCGCCATAAATTCGATCGCTGGGGTAGTGCCCGTGGGTTGCTTGGTCGCGAATGGCTTGTAGAATTTGGGATTCGTCGTACTCCACATCTTTCGTATTGCGGCCACGTTCCCGGCCGGCTTGCCTCGATCCGATGTTTACGACAGGAACTCCCAGAAAGGAGCATTCGCGAATTCCAACGCTGGAATTACCGACGAGGCATTTGCAGTTCATCAGTAACCGCAGGAAATCATGTGGCGCCATGTTTTTGAAAAAGTGAAAATTCGAGGAATCCTCTGATTCGCGGAAAGCACGAATGCCCGAACTTGTGCCATCGGAACCCGCATCGACATTAGGCCAAAACCAAAGAACGGGAAAGCCACACTTTGCGACTGCGCCTAGAGTCTCCCGAATCTGCGACCGTGATTCAGAATATTCCGAGGTTACGGGATGTTGCATGACGACAACGTATCCTTTTGACAAATTCAATTCGCGGCCGACTCCGCGGTATTTCTGCAGCGGATTAAAGTCCAATTGGGGAGACTTGGCAATATCCGCGGCAAGGTCGATTGAGGGACAACCAGTGTCGAACACGCATCGCGGGTCCTCCCCAAGTTTAAGGACTCGTTCTAAGGCTCCCCGGGAGGCTACTAGGTGGATATCGGAAAGCTTGGTCACAGCATGCCGGACTTTTTCGTCGATCGAGCCTGTGACTTCTCCGCCCTGAATGTGGGCCACGGGGATATTCATGTAAGCACCCGCAATGGCGGTCGCAATGGTCTCGTACCGGTCGGCAATCGATACAATTACGTCAGGTGCTAGATTTAGGAAACTAGTCGATAGCTCCATCAAACCTATTCCAGTAGTTTTTGCCATGGACGTCGGATTCTCGCCCTCCAAGACCATGAAGACTCGTTCGTTAACTCTGAAACCATCTTGTTCGATTTGCTTAATTACGTTGCCATAACGATCCAGCAATGCTGATGCTGCGACAACAAGTTGTAATTCAAGGTCCGGATGGGCCTGGATGGCCTGCAAGGCCGTCTTTACGCGGCTGTAGCTAGGGCGAGCGGTGATTACAACGCAGATTTTCCTGGGCATACTTCAGCTTGTCCGTCTCATTCGAAATCTTCTTCTGAGAAAAAATGATCATCCGAAACTGAACGATTTAGCTTCCGCCCGATCAGCCTGCCAATTTCGCTCGCCGAAATTCCAGTGCCGGGCTTTTTAAAGGCTAAGTCTTCGAATTTAAGTATTTGGCCAGCTTCAAGCCGCGTCGCCGCAACGATACTCTTGGTAAAAAGGCCGTGAAGATGAGCAAGGTCCCTTGCTTGCCTATCTTTATCGATAGGGTTTCGCAATGCGAGATGCACTTGCTTGACACCCCTAACTAGCTCCGAGGCTTGTGCAGGCGTGAGGCTAGCCTTGGCGTCGGGTCCAAATTGGCTCTTTGAAAATGCAATATGGAATTCAATCATGGACGCCCCAAGTGATACTGCCGCTAGGCTTGCGAAAACCTCTCCACTGTGGTCGCTAAGACCGACAGGGCAGTCAAATCGGAGTTTCAACTCGGCTAACACATTAAGCCCCCACTTCTCCGGGGGGCAAGGGTATGCAGTAGTGCATTGGAAAATGCCGAAAGGTACATTTCGCGCTTTCACATATTCAACTGTCTTTGAAAGTTCTCCCCAACTGCTTAGGCCACTGGAAATCAATAGTGGTAACCCAGTGTTACACATTCTAGCAATCATCGGAATGTTTGTGAGCTCGCCGGATGCTACTTTCCACGCGGGGACACCGCATTCATATAGCCAATCAACTGCAAGATTGCAGAAGGGCGAGCTCAAAAACAAGAGTTGCCTTTCTTTTGCATGAGCTGCAAGCTCCTGCCATTGAGATTTCTCGAAGGCCGTGCGCTTCCAGTAGTCAAAACGCGTCGCGTCTTGAGGGAAGACCTTCACTCGAAACTCTTCTGCAGAGGTGCTCTCCTCGGCGGCAATATGTGTTTGAAATTTCACACCATCGACCCCGCATTCGGCCGCGGCGTCGATGTAGGCGTGTGCGGCACCTAAGCTTCCATCATGAGCGAGTCCAACTTCCGCAAGCAAAAACGGGCTCTGGCCCGAGCCAATGGTCCGATCGCCAATTGATATTGAATCGATAGTAAGATGCGTCATACGGTTATAACTTGGCGGGCTTCCTCGGGAATTCCGATAACATCACCAACAAAATCTGCTGAAGAGGCTGATATGGCCCGTTTTGAATGTTGGTCGATAACAACATAGCCAGCATCGTTCAAGAGTTGGATTACTTTGCCGCTACTCCAGCCAAAACCCTTCAATAAGCGGTCGTCAAGTTCGCTCAACAAAATTGGTCGATAGGCTCTCAATGTTGCCAAGGCTCCTGTAAAAACCAACCCCTCCGCACCCTCGGTGTCCACTTTGAGTACCCTTGGTTCAAGTCTATACTTGGAAACTAGTTCATCGATGGGTAGTCCTTGAACCTCCAGCGTATCATGTTTGTTCCGCTGTGCGTCAGGGTGAGCGATCTTGTTTAGTGAGGAATACTCTTCGGCGCCCTCTGAAGTATGTATCTCGCACAATTGAGAACGATCGGTGGCAACACCCTCAAATATTGTGACGTTTCTCAAGTGATTTCTGTGCACGTTCCGTTGCAAGTGTTCTAGTATGCGAGGAACAGGTTCGACCGCCAAAACGTGACCAGTTGGCCCGACGATAGTACCTGCAAGAACTGTGAACAAGCCCAGATTAGCGCCGACGTCGACCATGTGATCGCCGGGCTGAAGTAATGACTTGAGAAGCAGCTGTTGCATGGCCTCATAGCCACCAACAATTAAACGGCAAGTCATATTGTTCGCTAATGGTAACTCAAAGTGGCCACCGAACGAGTCCAACTGCACCACAAGTCCGTTTGCGTTCAGCGATTGAACAGCGTCTTTCAAGCGTTTTCGCCGAAGCCTGGAAGCGAATACCCTTCGTAGCCGCGCAGCGTACCCTTTGGCCCTTTCCGGCGTAAAAGATAAAGCTGTCGCCAATCTCTCAACGCGCTGAATTATATCTTTTGCGAGTTCAGTCATTTATTGAGCTGCCCTGTTTCACCTGTTGTTGCAAACCGGCTTGCCATTTTGAAGGGAAAAAAGGCAACAAAAAACCCTCTGCGCCCAACAATTCCGGAAATTAAATTTTATTGACAAAAGGCAATTGGGGAGGTCGGATAAGGCAATCCCATTGGAGAGACCCTAGCTAAAGCCGTTGATTAAGATATTCATGGACCATTTCCTCAATGATCTCGGGTAGGCTGTACGACAACCTCCAGGTAGGGAAATGAGTTTGAAATTTCCCTAGATCTGAGTAGTAGCAAATGTGGTCGCCAATTCGATTCTGATCTGAGTAAATTAGTTGCGGTCGCTTTCCGCAAAGGGCTTGAATCAGCTCTACACATTCCAAAAGGCTTGCAGAATTCTGCCTTCCGCCGCCAAGATTATAGACTTCACCAGCCTTAGGCGATTGAGCGAACTCCCAGAAAGCGCTTATGACGTCGTGGCTGTGAATTTGATCTCGAACTTGTTTACCTTTGTAGCCAAAGATCGTGTACGCCTCTTCGGACAAAGCTTGTTTAATCAGAAAACTAAGAAAGCCATGCAATTCGACACCCGAGTGAGACGGCCCGGTTAAACAGCCCCCGCGGAAGACGCCCGTTTTCATGCCAAAATACCGCCCGTATTCTTGCGTGATTATATCAGCGGCAACTTTCGATGCACCGAAAAGGGAGTGTAGGCTTTGATCAATTGAAAAGGTCTCTTTTATTCCTTTGGCGTACTCGGGATCTGCGAAGTCCCATCGCATTTCGCTTTCCATGAGATTAAGGCTGTTTGGCCTATCGCCATAAACTTTATTGGTGCTCATAAAAATGAAGACTGTGTCTATCGAGTAGCGCCTGAACGCCTCGAGAAGATTCAGTGTTCCGCCGGCGTTTACGTCAAAGTCGTCAAATGGAATTTTGGCGGCTAGGTCGTGGCTTGGCTGAGCAGCAGCATGAATACAGATGTCGAAGTTATTAAGTTTGACTAGTTCTTCAACCGCGTTTCGGTTTCGAATGTCTAAAGAAAGATGCGTAAATGTTTTGCAGGTCTGTTCGAGCCGTTGCCTGTTCCAGTTGGTATCTCCCTTGTCGCCAAAGAACTCTTTTCTTTGATTATTGTCAATTCCGGTGACTTGGAAGCCAAGTCGATCAAAGAAAGTGACTGCCTCAGAGCCGATTAATCCACTGCTACCTGTAACTAAGACGTGCATTGTTTTGGCTTGCGAATAAAAAGTTGAATTGGATGCGTCAAAAAGTCAAAGTCTTCCATCGAATGCCTTGTAAGGCAGAATCGATTTAATGTCGTACACGACACATTCTCTTCGCCCAAAAGAGCGGATTCTATCGGAGCCCATTTCTTTGAATTGATTGTGCCCTACGGCGAGCACGATAGCATCATATTTTCCAGGGGCTGGTTCGCGTATAAGTCGAATATTGTATTCGGCTTCGGCTTCTTCTGGATTGGCCCACGGATCATATGTGTCGACGTTCGAGCCGTATTCCGTGAATTCGTTGACGATATCTACTACTCGAGTGTTCCTGATATCCGGGCAGTTTTCTTTGAAGGTCAAGCCCATGACTAAGACATTTGCATCCTCGACATGTATTCGCCTTTTGAGCATCAACTTGACTACTTGGGAGACGACATACTGTCCCATGTGATCGTTAATGCGGCGTCCAGCCAAGATCACTTCTGGAGTATGGCCTACTTCTTGAGCCTTGTGTGTTAAGTAATACGGGTCGACCCCGATACAATGGCCCCCGACCAGCCCTGGCCGAAAGGGCAGGAAGTTCCACTTGGTTCCAGCTGCTTCAAGAACCTCAAGCGTATCGATGCCCAGACGGTTGAAGATCAGAGCGAGTTCGTTTACGAGGGCGATATTCAGGTCGCGTTGGGTGTTCTCAATGACCTTGGCGGCTTCTGCGACGCGGATTGAGGAGGCTTTGTGAGTGCCAGCGGTGACAATTGATTTGTAGAGATTGTCGATGTATTCCGCGGCCTCGGGAGTAGATCCAGAGGTGACTTTGGTAATCGTCGTCAGGCGGTGGAGTTTGTCGCCGGGGTTAATCCGCTCCGGACTGTAGCCAGCGAAAAAGTCGACATTGAATTTCAGACCGGATTCAGCCTCGATCAGCGGAATGCAGTCGTCTTCAGTAGCACCCGGGTAAACGGTTGATTCGTAGACGACAATGTTGCCTTTGGAGATTACTTTGCCGAGCATGCGGCTTGCCTTGATCAGCGGCGTGAGGTCGGGCCGCTTATGGCGATCGATTGGGGTAGGGACAGTGACGATGTAGACGTCGGCTGTTTTGAGGTCGTCGACGTGGTGGGAGTAGGTGAGTTGCTTGGCGGAGGCAAGTTCCTTCTTGTCGACTTCGAGCGTGTGATCGACTCCGTGGCGGAGTTCGGCGATCCGCTTTTCGTTGATATCAAAGCCAAGGGTTTTGTACTTTTTGCCGAACTCGACCGCGAGGGGAAGGCCGACATAGCCGAGGCCGATGATGGCGATAGTGGGTTTGGCTGGGAAAGGCATGGGAGGGAAGTTGATAGTTGTTAGGGAAGAAGTGGGAAGTGGAAGGTAGTTGTTAGTTGATGGTTTTAGGTGAAGACAGGGGGAAGGTGTGATTGTTTCCTTGCCTAGCAACTAAAAACTGTCAACTGCTCAGCTATTTCCTGCAGGACTTGATGTAACGGATATAACCGTTTAGTATTCGAAGCGCGTTCTCAATTGAGGCAGAAGCCGTTTGGTGCTCATCTGCCGAAAGATAGTTCTCGTCCAGTGCGGTATGGTAATGCTCCAAGGATTCGTACAGCGATCCGCGGGCTTGACGTAGGTACTGAAGGTTTTCTTGGTGATGATGCCGCCCGTATCCTTCGGCTATGTTTGCCGTTACTGAACGGGTTGCACGAACGAGTTGGTCGGTCAATCGATAGCGTTCGTCATTTGGAAGCGTTTTGCAGAATGCTGATGCGGCTTTTCGAATTTCCCTGGCTGCCTTGTAGCATTCGAGGTCTTCGAAGCCTTGGAGCATGGTTGTTAGTTGTTAGTTGTTAGTTGTTAGTTGTTAGGAAGAATTGTGGAGATAGTGTACGAAAGTTTACTTTTTTGGTCTTGCCTGTCAACCATCAGCTATCAACCTCCTAACTGGCTTTTCAGGTGGAGCCGATGGCGTGGTAGCGGAAGCCTAGTTTGTGGAGTTGCTGAGACTTGAGGAGATTGCGGCCGTCGAAGAGGAAGGCCGGTTTGTGCATTTGGTGGAAGACGGCTGGGAAATCCAAGTGGCGGAATTCGTCCCACTCTGTGAGCAGGGCGATCGCGTGGGAGTTATGGGCCGCTGCCGGGGCTGAAGCGGCAACTTCGATGTTCTCGGCGAGCAGGCGTTCAGACGCCGGGCTGAGCCGACCGTCCGGGCCGAGCATTGCCTGGGCGAGTTCCGCTCGGATTTGGGATTCGGAAACGCGGGGATCGTAAATTGAGAGCTTGGCCCGCTCTTCGAGGAGGTCGCGGCAAACGTATATCGCCGCTGACTCTCGCGTGTCGTTGGTGTCCTTTTTGAAGGCAAATCCCCAGACTGCGATCCGCTTGTCCGAGACCGTATTGAACATGGTCCGAACCATCCGCTGGACAAAGCGGCGTTTCTGATAATCGTTGAGGCGGACGACTTGCTCCCAATAGGCGGCGACTTCGCGGAGGCCAAAGTGTTCGCAGAGGTAAACCAGGTTGAGGATGTCTTTCTGGAAACAGGAGCCGCCGAAGCCCACCGAGGCCTTGAGGAACTTGGGACCAATCCGTGAGTCGGTTCCGATGGCGGCGGCGACTTCGTCGACGTCGGCGCCGGTGGCTTCGCAGAGAGCGCTGATGGCGTTTATCGATGAGACTCGCTGGGCGAGGAAGGCGTTGGCGGTCAGTTTGGAGAGTTCGCTGGACCAAAGGTTGGTAGTGAGGAGCCGCTCGCGGGGAACCCAGTTGGCGTAGACGTCGACGAGGGACTGGACGGCGGTGACTGATTCGCCGCCGATCAGTATGCGATCGGGATTAAGGAGGTCTTCGATCGCGGTCCCTTCGGCGAGGAATTCAGGGTTGGAGAGAATGTCGAAGGTGGCGTTGCCGGTGGAGTGCGAGAGGATGTTTTTGACCGCTTCGGCGGTGCGGACGGGTAGGGTTGATTTCTCGACGACGATTTTATGGCCGGTGGATACAGCGCCGATCTGGCGGGCGCACTTTTCGATGAACTCGAGGTTGGCGGCTTTGCCGGCTCCGGTGCCGAAGGTTTTAGTGGGTGTGTTGACCGCGATGAAGATCATGTCCGCAGCGCGGATGGATTCGTCAATCGCGGTGGTGAAGTGGAGATTGCGGTGACGTGTTGACTGGACGATTTCGAGGAGGCCCGGTTCGTAGACCGGGAGCGAGTCGGAGTTCCACTGCGCGATGCGATCGGCGTTGATGTCAACAACCTTCACATCAATGTGGGGGCATTTGTTGGCGATCATCGCCATGGTGGGGCCGCCTACATAGCCGGCGCCGATGC
>Ga0315900_10006183_pt1 | contig 16167 bp, 13 predicted proteins | sample LakEriMetagenome_FD_203521 | JGI IMG/M metagenome (GOLD analysis project Ga0315900, IMG submission 203521) | Freshwater fungal communities from buoy surface, Lake Erie, Ohio, United States - Buoy 12 MA114 | ecosystem: Environmental > Aquatic > Freshwater > Lake > Lake biofilm | place: USA: Lake...
GGGGTAGCAAATACGCCTGGTTTTAAATCCTGTGATTTAAGGTGGTAGAAGACAGGTTTAAATACGAAATTTTTCGTAAAAAATTTGCAATACGAATAATTTCGTATATTTTTGCTACGAATCAATTCGTAATTCATGTGGCAGAACAATCAAAACACAGAAATGGAAACACCCAAATTACCCGCGCCCACAGAGTCGGAACTGGAAATCCTGCAGGTACTATGGCAAAAAGGGCCGAGCACGGTACGGCAGGTCAATGATATCCTGAATGGAAAGCGTGAAATTGGCTATACAACGACGCTAAAGTTGCTGCAGATCATGGCAGAGAAGCGCCTGGTGGTGCGGGATACTTCCGACCGCGTACACGTATATGCAGCAGCGGTTGAAGAGGCTTTGACCCAGCAGCACCTGCTCAAGCGCTTTGTAGATACTTTATTCCGGGGTTCAGCTTCCCGCCTGGTCATGCAGGCATTGGGCAACCACGAAGCCTCTGCCGAGGAGCTGGATGAGATTAAGTCGCTGATCGAAAAAATCGAACAACAACCGCCAAAGTAATCCATTATGGAAGCATTTACCGCAAATAGTCTGTTTATAAATGCCTGGGGGAACGGCTTTTTACGGCTGTTGCCGGATACGCTGGTGGAAGCTCTGGGTTGGACCGTAGTACATGCCTTGTGGCAGGGTACGGCAGTTGCCGTGCTGCTGGCTATTGGTCTTTGGTTATTGCGCGGGCGTTCTGCCTTGCTGCGTTATGGAGTAGCTGTTGCTGCCCAGCTTTTGGTATTGATTGCCGCTGTGGTTACCTTTTCTATGAGTTATGAGGATGCAACTCCTGGAGTAGCAAACGGGGGAATACCCGATTTTTTTTCCAGGGAAATCGCCCTGCAAAATAGCCTGGAAGAGATAATTTTCTCCATTTGGCGGACAACGCTGCACAGCCTGCGGACATTCGTTGAGCACAACCTTGGGTGGATTGCCATACTTTGGATGTCAGGCGTGGTGTTTTTTTCCTTTCGTCTGATGCGGGACTGGGCTTTTTCCCGAAAGTTGGTCGTAACTGCTGTGCGCATAGTCGGGGGTGAATGGCAGGATCGTTTTGACCAGATCGCTGTCAAAATGTGCGTCAAGGGTAAAATACGCCTTTTGGAATCGGCCCGCATCCATACTCCAATGGTCATAGGCCACCTGAAGCCGGTCGTACTCCTGCCCATCGGATTGCTGTCTGGCTTGCCACCTGCCCAGGTGGAGGCTTTGCTAATCCATGAGCTGGCCCATATCCAGCGCCGCGATTACCTCGTGAATTTACTGCTTTCGGTTCTGGAAACGGTATTCTTTTTCCATCCTGCCATTTGGTGGATGGGCGCTGTCGTTCGCCGGGAGCGGGAATGCTGCTGCGATGCCACCACGGTGCGCTTCTCCGGAGATTCCCTTTCGTATGCCAAAGCCCTCGGTGCCCTGCCCCGTTGGCAAGCAAGTACTCCAGGAATGGCGATGGCCGCCACTGGCCGGCACAAAGAACTTCTTTTCCGTATTCGTCGAATTTTATTACCTCAATCAAATTACCAATACGACATCATGGAAAAAACATTTGCAACATGTCTGATTTTCGGAGCGTTTTTTCTGCTTTCCCTGCAAGCCAAACCGGCAAGAGTAGGGGAGGTAGTGATGGTGCCCAGCCCAGCAATAGCAATGCCCGATAGCTTGCCTATGGGTAGAATCATCATTAAACAGAAAAAGGATGGGAAATCCCTGGAAGCAAAATTGCAGGATGGCCAGATCGTCTCGCTGAATGTAGACGGGCGCGAGGTGCCGGAAGCAGAGTTTCAGCAGTATGAAAAGGAAGTAATGGAAATGCTGGAGAAGCTGCCTCTTCCCCCGCCGCCGGCACCACCGACACCACCAATCCCTCCACGACCCGGGATGCGTTTTTATTTTGGCGATGACGAGGAAACGCAGCGGGAAATTATCATCCAGCGGGAAGGGGAAGATAGCCTGTTTGTTGAAATTAACCCGGGCCCACGCAGGAAGTTCCGCGGTTGGAGGGATAACCAGGAAATATCCATTGAAATGAAAGATTTGGTACTCGATATGCAGGATCTGGAACTCGACATGAAACATCGTATGGGAGAAATGGCAAGACGCTTTGCCGAAGAGGGGGTACACTTTGGTATCGGAATGTCGGAATCTTTCGGGGATAGTCTGCGTCTGCGTATGGAAAACATTTTATCCGACTCTTTTATGATTGAGAATTTAAAAGACCTTCGTTTTGAAATGGATTTTAATACTGAAGATAACTGGCGCAATTCCCCTCCTGAAGATAGAGGGCCTCGTTACCGGGCTGATGAAGAACTGGGGATTTATCCTTACCGCCGTATGCGCGGAATGACGGCCGCACAGCAGATCGAACGTGCACTCCTGCGCGATGAATTAATCGAAAAAACCGGTATGTACAAATTTGAACTCACTGATCGTGTGCTGAAAATCAATGGAGATAAAATGCCCGATTCGCTGCGCAAGAAATATACCCGCCTGTACGAAGAAGCTTCCGGAATGCCCTGGGACCCACAGAACAAGGTGGTAATCCATACAGAGGTTGGGAATAAATAAAGAAGCTTTTTCTGGGGATGTCGCGTAATTAATATCCGAAAACACGGTGCAGGAGCTTCCTGGAATAGAATTTAGCTGTTAAAATCCAATTTTTTGGAACTTTCTGAATTCTGAAAATGGTTAAAGGTACTTTATGCACTAAATCAGGAAAACTATGCGCTCCATTAATGCCAATTTCTTGCCGGAAAACCACTACTGGCTACGCGACGTCCCTAAGGAAGACTTTTACCTCTACTTCGAAATTGAAGGTGCCCAGCCCCAGGTATCCACTAAGCGCGTCCCACTGAATATTGCCCTGGTCATTGACCGGAGCGGCTCTATGCATGGGGATAAAATTGATTATGCCAAAAAAGCGGTACAGTTTGTTGTCCGGAACCTCGGACAGGAAGATGTTATTTCACTGGTACAGTACGATGATGTGGTGGAGGTGCTCAGCCCTGCTGCCCAACTGAACGACAAGGAAGCGCTTTTCCGTAAAATCGAGGCTATTGCAGCACGAAACATGACCAATCTGAGCGGTGGTATCCTGGAAGGCTATCTGCAAGTTGGCAGTATCAAAAAAGAGGGGTTTGTCAACCGCATCCTTCTGCTTTCCGATGGCCTGGCGAATGTAGGAATTACCGACCCCGCGTCGTTACAAAAAATCGCACAGGAAAAATTTCGCAACGAAGGGCTCGCCTTGTCCACTTTCGGCGTAGGCGCTGATTTTGACGAACTGCTGATGACCTCCATGTCCGAATATGGTGGTGGCAACTACTACTTTATTGACAGCCCGGATAAAATCCCGTCCATCTTCGCCAAGGAACTGGACGGTCTCCTGGCAGTTGTCGCACAGGGCAGTACGCTTGACGTACATTTCCCGGAGGGCTTTACGTGTGAAAAGGTTTTTGGCTATCCGTCCGAGCCACTCCAACAGGGGGTACGTGTGCGGTTTAACGATGTCTTCGCTTTGGAGAAAAAGGCGATCCTGGTCAAATTACGCGTGGCAGATACCCCACAATCGGATGTCACCTTCCGCACCAATCTGAGCTATTTCAATGCCATCGGATCGGGCGAGTTGATACAGGAAGAGCAGGAGATCCGCGTTCAGCCCGTATCCGACGCTAAGCTGATGACAAAAGGTGTGGAACACAAAGTGGCAGAGCAAAGGGCCATCTTTATTGCAAGCGACCTGATGGATCAGGCAAGCAGTTTGACCGAGAGCGGCAATTCAGAACGTGGTACCGAACTGCTGAACCAGGCGATCGCTCTGATTGAACTTCAGCTGGCCAATACTCCGGATAGCGAGATACTCCAAAAACTGCTGAACACTATCAGGAACCTGATTACCAGCCATCAGAATTATCTGTCCCTGAACAAATCGCAGCGGTTGAGCGCCTTGAAATCTACCCGGTCGGAGGCATACATATATAAGCGGAAAATGGAGGACTGAGTTGGGTTATCTGCCGCCTTCGGCGGCAGAATAAAATTTTCTTGGAGCGCCGTTTTCATTGATTTTGCGAAGCAAAGTCAATGAAAACGGCACTCTGAGAAATATTCTTGGCGGCGTAAGCCGCCAAAGGACTTATGGGACAGCCTCATACTTTTGCCACGACTTCAATTTCATTTCGCCGCTGGAGGCGGCGAAATGAAATTGAAGTCATGGCTTTTGCCAAAACGCAGTTCAAAAGGTTTCCAGGTGGTATTGAGGAAAGTATCTACTTTTTGTCCAAAAGCAGAAACTGCTGATTCGGCTTGTCCAAGCCGTTCAAAGTGCTGTGGGGAGGGTAGGGTAGTGCGTGCAGCGGTCATCATCAAAATGGCTTCTATTTGTGCGAAAGGGGTATTTTCGGTGGACTGCCAGGCGCCGACCTGGCGGCCCAGGGGTTTCGCCTGGCCTTCGGCCCTGAGGGTTTGCAGGTGGATTTTCATTTCGGTGGCCATTTGGAGGTTGTTTTTCGCAGATTTACCCTCCATTCCGGAGTAATATTTTTCCAGTTTTTCCGATAGCGCGATACGTTGATCCAGCTGCTGCAGGATTTGGGATAAGCGTCCCGCTTGTTGATTGGCTGCTTTTTGGAGGGTGTACAGGGCTTTATCCACTTCAGGGGAGCGGTCAAACCTGGGATCCGGGACAACCGTCACGAAGGTTGTGTCTTTAAACGAAAGGTATTCGAGGAGGATGGTGTATTTTCCAGGGAGGACCGGGATACCGCGGGTTTCCCCGTTGGTCAGGGCGGGGGGTAAGGCTGCCCCGGCTTCATCGAGTTCCCAGATGAGGTAGTTCAGGCCTTGCTGAAGGGCGTCCTGCTCCAGTCGTCGGATGGGAGACTGCTTTTCGTCATAGATGGTGGCGATGACTTTGTGCATTGCTTCCGGGGCTTGCCGGAGGTAAAAGGGGATGGCTGTTTTTTGGAAAATGCGGTTTTCCCCTTCGAAGGTGGTATGGAACCCCGTCCAGATATTTCCCGGAGGCGCGATGAAAAGCCCTTTCACCTGTACGGCATCGTTCATAGGCAAGGCAGTGATGGCTGCATTGAGGCGGCCTGCTGCGATTTCCCGGAGGCTCCTGAGGTCGTCGAGGACCCAGATCGCGCGGCCAAAAGTACCTATCACCAGTGCCGATTCTTTTTCCTGTACCACCATGTCCATGGTAGAAACTGCCGGAAAGCCGTTTTTGAACTGCTGCCAGGTGCTTCCGGTATCGGTGCTGATCCAGAGACCGTGCTCGGTGCCAAGGAATACCAGGCTGGGTTCGGCGGGATCCTGAACGACGCAGAGGGTATATCCCCTTACTTTCGATGCATCCGCGAGCTGCTCCCAGTTTTGTCCGTAATCTGTAGAGCGGAAGAGGTAGGGGGCATAATCCCCTTTCCGATAATTATTGACGGCCATCCAGACCGTGCCGGCATGGTAGCGCGACGCGTGGATTTGTGTAATCCAGGCTTCTTTTGGCATACCTTTGACTTTATCGCTTAGGTTCGTCCAGGTATGCCCGCCATCGGCGGTCATTTGAACCTGTCCGTCGTCCGTACCGACCCAGATGAGTTGCCGGTCGAGCGGGCTGGGGGCGATGCTGAGGATGGTGTTGTAGGCTTCGGCCCCCGACACATCGAGGGTGAGGCCGCCGTAATCCCCTTTCTGGTGATTGGGGTTATTGCTACTGAGATCGGGGGAAATAATGCTCCAGGTGGCCCCTTTGTCGCGGGAAAGGTGGAGAAACTGGGAGCCGTAGTAAACGGCGTCGGCATCCCAGGGGTCTTTTGCAAAACCCGCATTCCAGTTGAAACGCAGGCGGGTATCGGGATGTGGTGCGGGGGGTCTTACACTGACATAATACCCAGTGGTTTTATCGTACCGGTACAGGTAACCATTTTGCGAAGAACCATAACCAAAGCGGGAGTTGTCCAGGTCAGGGGCGATATCGAAGCCATCGCCACCTACCAGGTATTGCCAGTACAGGGTGCGGATACCGCCCCTTTTCCAGGTATAAGCAGGGCCCGACCAGTTGCCATTGTCCTGCATGCCACCATAGACGTTGAAGGGGGTATCTTCATCGGCATTGACGTGATAGAATTGTGCGACCGGAATATTCTCCGGGAAATACCAGCTTTTTCCGTGATCATAGGTAATGCCGAGGCCGCCATCCCCACCGATGATAAAGTGTAGCGGATCTGAAGGGTTTACCCAGAAAGCGTGGAAATCTGCATGGATCCCTTTAGTCTCATCGGCAGGGATCATGGGAATGGAATCGAACGTCAGACCACCGTCGCGGCTGATGGTCAGTGCCTGATAAATATTGTAAAGGCGGTCGGGGTCTTTGCTATCCACGGCAAGCTCCTGAAAATAGAAGGGGCGGTTGTTCACATATTTTGGGTTATTGTTGATTATTTTCCAGGTTTTACCGCCATCTTCGCTTCTGTACAAGGCATTTTTTGCTGCTTCTACTTTGGCATAGACGCGTCTGGGATTACCTGGGGCGATAGCAATACCGATGCGGCCGAGGTGGCCATCGGGCAAACCGGATTCTGCCCCTAATTTTGTCCAGGTTGATCCGCCATCGTAAGTTACGAACAGGCCGGAGCCGGGTCCGCCGGAGGTGAAGGAATAGGGGGTACGTCGGTGCTCGTACATGGCGACGAATATTTTCGCGGGGTCTTCGGGATCCATTGCCATATCGGCTACTCCGGAGCTGTCGTTGGTATGCAGGATGCGTTTCCAGGTCAGCCCCCCGTCACCGGACTTGTACAGGCCCCTGTCTGGCCCGGGGGCGAAGGGGTCGCCCATTGCACCGGCGTAAACGGTCTGAGGGGCCGTGGGGTCTATCAGTATGCGATGGATGGTCCTGGTCGCTTCCAGTCCGTGGTGTTTCCAGGTTTTTCCGCCATCTGTACTTTTGAAGATGCCCATGCCGAGGTTCATAGAATTTCTGGGGTTCCCTTCACCGGTCCCAACCCAGATGACCTTGGAGTTGGTTGGGTCAATACGCACTGCGCCGATGTTCTGGGTGGGCTGGTCGTCAAACACCGGTTGCCAGGCCGAGCCGCCGTTTTCGGATTTCCAGACTCCTCCCGATGCCGTGCCCGCCACCACTATCCGGGGATTGTCGGTTGCAGCATCAATCGCGGTAATCCGCCCGCTCATATTTGCTGGACCGACATTGCGAATTTTAAGGTTTTTAATGTTCGAAAGATCGAGTCCCTGGGCAGCGAGGAATAGCGGGAAAAAGCCCAAAAGGACAGGCAGGTAAATACGGGTGTGGTTTGCCATTACAACGGGTTTTTGAGTTGAGGACAGCGGGACATCTCATCAGAACGGCCATTCGGGCCCTTGTAATAGTTTTGCCAAAAATTGCTGTAAATATGCTGGTCTGGCAATCAGCGCAGCAAGGACGATAAACGCCAGGCCAAACAGTGCCCCGGCAAAATGGGCTCCGTGGGCGATATGATCCTTTTCATACTGACGGCTCATGTACTGGGAATACCAAAGATAGCCAATCCCGAGTATGATGGCAGGTAGGGGAGGGAAGAGGAACCACTGCCAGGGATCCATTGTAATATATATCATCACCAGTGCAGAAGTAGCACCGGATGCACCTAACTCGCCATAGCCGGGATTAGCACGGTGCCGGAAGTAGGCCGGCAGGCAGGCAACAACTACAGTGGCAACATAGAATAATGCGAAAACGGCCTCTCCCATACCCTTACCGAAAAGAAAGCCGAACAACTGCTCCACAATCCCGCCGAACATGTACAGGACGTAAAGGTTAATCAGCAAATGGGCGAGATTGCCATGTACAAAACCGGCACCGATAAAGCGCACATATTCCCCGTACCGGGCTACACGATAGGGGATAAACATCAGTTTTTCCAGAAATTCCGGCTTTTTGAATCCCTGCCAGGAGATGATTGCCGTGATGATGATCAAAAAGGTAGTGATATCCATTGCTTTCATTGTATTTTGACAATCTCGGGCTGAAAATGACGCTTTTCGCCCATGCTGCCCCATCGCAACAAGCCTATTCGTTATGATAGGGTTCGTTCCGCAGGATAGTCATAGCGCGGTAGAGTTGTTCCAGGAGGAGCAGGCGCACCAACTGATGCGGGAACGTCATGGGCGAAAGCGAAAGTTGTTCGTCTGCACGCAGGTAAACCGCTTCAGAGAAACCATAGGCACCGCCGATGTGGAAGATCATCCGGCGTGCCGGGCGCTGCAACAGGCGGTCGAGATGAGCGGCAAATTGCATGGAGGGAAAGCTCCGACCCTTTTCGTCCAGCAGGACGAGATGGTCATCCGGCTTCAATCTTCGGAGGATCAACTCGCCCTCGAGCTGCCTTACCTGCGCTCCCGGTATTTTTCCGACATTTTTCAGGTCTGGGATTTCCACCCATTCGAAAGGCAGGTAATGGCGAAGGCGCCGGTCGAATAATTGCACCCCTTCGGCCAGGTATTTTTCCTGTGTTTTCCCCATCGCCCAGCATTCCACTTTCATCGCGGGTTTATTCGATCAGGGGTTTGCCGATGAAAACGGAAATTTCGGGGGTCAGCCGTACGCGGATGCGGATGATGAGGGGTTCGACGAGCGGCAGCTTCGCCTTTCCATGCAGGATGTAAGTCGTTTTCACGGTAGTGAACACCGACAACAGCGCCGGGCTTCCTTTGCATGCTTTAAGGATCTGATCCAGCCGCTCGGGCGTAAAATCGGCATGGACGCCTTGTAATTCTGCTTCCAGGCCGGGACTGAAGCCCAACGCGACAGAAAAGCTGTTCATCCGCAGATGATACTGCTCCAGTCTGGTGAAAATCTGCAACCATTCTTCCATCACCTGGTTGCTTTTTTCGCGGGCTCCTTCCCCGATGCTTGCCGCCTGGGCTTTGATGGCATCTGTGGCGTCCTGTAGTGCCCGTATAATCTTGCCCCCTATTTTTCTAATCGGCCTTTTCTGCACGCTGTTATAATTTTAAGCCTTTTTGGAAAAAAATCTTCCCGGCCAGGATAACGTATGCACCCAGTCCAGGCAGTAGCGATGAGTCTATTTGAAGCGGATTTCGCCATTGGTTTTTCCCTTGCCCTCCATCATGCTGATTAGATCGGTCTCGACCTTTACTGTTGAGCCTGACACCTTTGCCCCTGGAATCGTAGTCTTTCTGACCATTCCGGGAAGGTTATAGGTGGTTGTGAATTTTGAATCGCTCATCAGCAATTTTAACATTTCCATTTCTTCGCCTTCCATTTCGGGATTTTTTGCTTCTCCGGCAGGCAGGCGGGTGATCATATTTTTGCCGAGGCGAAAAGAAGCACCACCCGGGATGACATCCCCTGGGAGCAGGCCGCCTGCGCCATTTTCGGCGAGCATGGAAGAAACGTTTTTATGGAAAAAGTCAATATCCTTTAAATCTTTGAACTGAAGCGTTGTGATCGTATAAAATTCATCATCTTTATCGCTGACTTTGAGCCGCATCGTCACGTTGTCCCAGAATTCCGGGCGGCCGGTGCGGGCTTTCAGTTCTTCGGGCAGGCTCTTGAACAATATCAGCGAATCCTGCTCGAGGTCACTCAGGCTGCTTGCCGCTGATTCCTGATTGATTGCTTCCCTGAGCATGTTTTTCATAAAGTCGTCGGACATGAACTGGCTGAGGTCCATTTTCATGCTGTATGTGCCTGATCCATCTTTATTGAGGCTGAGTTCTTCGAAAACATTGAAGCATCCGCTTGCCAGGAAGGCCATTAAAGCGGCCAGGATAAAAGGGAGTTTACGCATTATGCTCAATTTTATGTGAGTTGAAGGATTGGATTTGAAGATCTGTCGGCAATGCTGCTGTTTTTAATCGTAAGTCCTTGAATTTCGCTGTCTGCATTGCCACCGGCACGTTGTTAATTTTCCACAAAATAACGATATTTTCACGACAAACCTGTGAAAAAAAACCTGGTGGCTGCCCTGTATGTGATTATGCGTTTCTTTTATGTCCTCCCTTCTTTGAAACTATCCTGGCAATTTTCCGTTTCAATAAATTCAGTCCGAAAAGTCGGCCTGAGGAGGCTTTTAAAAAAGTCTGTTCAGGTGGATCCAGAAAATAATATTTTGAACAAAACGACATTGCTTTGATTTTTTGAAACGCACTCAGAGCGATATCATGCTGTTCTACAAACCGTTTTTGCCATGCAACATGAACAAACACTTGGGGAGCTGAAAAGCAGTGGCTATCGCCCCCGTCCGCTGAAACAGGAACTTCGGGACAATCTTATTTCAAAACTTCGACGCAGGGAAAAGATTTTCGACGGGATTATCGGTTTTGACGACACTGTCCTTCCGGATGTGGAGCGGGCTGTACTTTCGCGGCACAATATCCTTCTGCTGGGGCTGCGCGGTCAGGCGAAAACGCGCATTGCCCGTTTACTGGTTCACCTGCTCGACGAATACATCCCTATCGTCGCGGGCAGCGAGCTGAATGATGACCCCCTTGCTCCTATATCGAGGTTTGCAAAAGACCTGATTGCAGAGGCGGGCGACGATACCCCTATCGCCTGGTTGCACCGCGACGAGCGCTATGTCGAAAAACTCGCTACCCCCGATGTCAGTGTCGCAGACCTTATCGGCGATGTGGACCCCATCAAAGCCGCTGCTTTGCGCCTTCCTTATTCTGATGAGCGGGTCATCCATTTCGGCCTGGTCCCCCGGGCACATCGCAGCATTTTTGTCATCAACGAGCTGCCAGACCTTCAGGCCCGCATCCAGGTTTCACTGTTCAATATCCTTCAGGAAGGCGATATACAAATCCGCGGCTTTAAACTCCGCCTGCCTCTGGACATCCAGTTTGTATTTACTGCAAATCCGGAAGATTACACCAATCGCGGTAGTATCATCACGCCCCTGAAAGACCGTATCGAGAGCCAGATATTGACCCATTATCCCAAAACGGTGGAGATTTCCCGGCAGATTACCCAGCAGGAGTCCAGGCTGCACCCCGAGCAATCAGAGCGGGTGGCAGTACCCGATGTCCTTGCAATGATCCTCGAAGAAATTGCTTTTATCGCACGCGACAGCGAATATGTGGACGAAAAAAGCGGGGTGTCTGCCCGTCTGACGATTTCAGCGTATGAAAATCTCGTCAGCACGGCTGAACGACGTGCCCTGATCAATAAATCCGACCGGACGTATGCGCGGATTACCGACTTTTGGGGTGTGGTACCAGCGATTACCGGCAAGATAGAACTCGTTTATGAGGGCGAACAGGAAGGGCCTTACCAGGTGGCCATGAACTTATTCGGGCAGGCAGTGAAGAAATTATTTCTTGCACATTTCCCTGATCCCGATAAGCTCCGCAAAGGCCAGCAGCGCGACCCCTACGGCGTCGTCCGTGCCTGGTTTGCCGCAGGCAATACTATGGATTTACTCAACGATGCGGACGACCAACAATATCAAAAAGCCCTCGATGCTGTTGCAGGTTTGCGAAAACTGACAGAGACATATACCCAGGCTACCGGCGAAGAGCTTTATACTTATATGGAGCTTGCCTTGCACGGCCTGACGGAATGCAATATCCTCAATAAGGAAGTCCTTGAATCCAGTCTCAGTTTCCGCGACCTCCTTGCAAATATGCTCGGCGATGAGGAAGATGATTTTGATGAAGAGGATTTGAATTAAAACACCTATCTTCGGCGCAATCAGAACGGTCGCTTATGCTCATTACCATCCATGCTGAAAATCCGGACGAGCGCAAAATCCGGCAGATCGTGGATATCCTGCAAAAAGGGGGAATTATCATTTACCCTACCGATACCGTCTATGGCCTGGGATGTGATATCCGCAACCAGGAAGCGGTTGAGAAAATTTGCCGGATGCGCCACCTCGATCCGCGCGATGCCATGCTTGCGATGATCTGCAAAGATCTTAGCCAGGTCTCTGAATATGCCAACCCCATACCCAACCCTGTGTTCAGGGTACTCCGCAAAAACCTGCCGGGGCCGTTCACGTTCATTCTGAAAGCGGCCGGAGAGGTGCCCAAGCTTTTTCGGAACAAGAAAAAAACGATCGGCATCCGTATTCCCAGGCATCCCATCCCGATTGCGATCGTGGAAGCCCTCGGACATCCGATTCTCACTACTTCCCTGAAGTCCGACGACGAAATCCTGGAATATTTCATCGAAGCCGAGGACATTTACGATGATTTCCGCCGTCAGGTGGACGTAGTCGTTGATGGTGGTCCCTGCGGCAATGTACCTTCTACGATTGTTGATTGCACCCAGGACGAACCAGTCGTTCTCCGGCAGGGGGCAGGCATACTTGAATACGCATGATCCGGAAGTTGTTCACAACAGCTCTTGCGGCGTTCCTGCTCCTCACCGGCACCGCAGCGTCCGCACAAAACGCATCTGTAAGGGGTACGATACTGGATAAAAAGGATGGGGTACCCCTGCCATTTGCCACGGTTCGCATCGAAGGCACTGAAATTGGTACGGTGGCCAATGCAGAAGGTTTTTTCATTCTGAGCGATATTCCGCCAGGGGATTATGTGATCGTTATCGAGTTGCTGGGCTTTGCCACGGTGCGGGAACAGGTCGCCCTCACATCTGGTGCGCTGGTTTACAGGCGTTTTTTTACCGAGCCTGAGGCCATAGAACTTCAACGGGTGGATATCTCTGCAGAACGACAGTTGGCGCGCATAAGTCCGCAGGTGGGCCTGTTGACTGTAAGCCGTGAGCAGATTCTCTCTATGCCTGCAATCGGGGCAAGTGCTGACCTGGCACAATACCTGAGCGTGCTGCCGGGCGTAGTCAATACCGGCGATCAGGGAGGGCAGCTATACCTCCGTGGTGGTGCCCCTGTACAGAATAAAGTCCTGCTCGATGGGATGGCGCTATTTAATCCTTTCCACTCGATCGGCCTGTTTTCGGTGTTTGAAACGGAAACCATCCGCAGTGCGGATATACATACCGCAGGATTTCAGTCGGAGTACGGCGGCCGGATGTCGGCGGTCATGGATATTAAAACCAGGGAGGGGAATACACAGGCTTTCAGCGGGTTGGTGGCTGCGAGTCCTTTTCAGGCGAAGGCCTTGTTTGAAGGACCGATCAGGCAGCTCGGAGCAGACGGCGGGGCAATCTCGTTTTTGGTCACGGGCAAGCAGGGCATCCTGGACCGCACCTCCCCGCATCTTTATCCCTATGCCGTTGACTCTGCCTTCTATGCGTTTGCGGCAAAGGATACCAGCCTCTCTGCACTCCAGGAGCTTTCCCTGCCCTATCATTATACGGACTTATACGCCAAGGTTTCCTGGCTGGGCGGCAATGGCAGTAAACTGGATATTTTTGGGATTAATTTCAGGGATGGGTTTGACTTTGCCGGGCTCGCCCGTCTGGATTGGATTACTTCGGGTGGTGGGGCGCGTTTTGTGCTGGTGCCCCAGCAATCGAATATTTTTCTGGACGGTGCCATTTCGTACACGACCTACCAACTCGAGCTCGACGAGCGGGGGGAGGCACCGCGCAGCAGCGGCGTAAACGCGTATTCCGCACAATTGAATTTTACCTATTTTGCCAATGGGCAGCAACTGAACTACGGGTTTGAATTTTCCGGGTTCAGTACCGATTTTCGTTTCAGGAACCCCTTTGGGTTTAATTTCACCCAGCGCGATTTTACCTCTGAGATTGCGGGTTATTTGAAATACCGCTACAATTTCAAGAAGCTAATCCTTGAGCCCGGCTTCCGGCTGCATTTCTATGCGTCACAATCGCGTATCTCCCCCGAGCCCAGGCTGGCTGTCAAGTACAACCTTCTTCCTGCATTGCGATTTAAAGCTGCAGGGGGGTGGTATTCCCAAAACCTGTTGAGTACCGTCAACGACCTCGATGTGGTCAACCTCTTTGTCGGATTTCTCGCAGGCCCGGAACAGACCCTTTACCGGCCCGGGACGCGAACGCCCGTCGCCAACCGGCTACAGCTGGCCCGCCATGCCGTGGCCGGGGTAGAAATTGACCTCGGTGAGCGGCTCACGATGGAAGTGGAGGGTTACTGGAAATCATTCGACCAGGTGCTGCAAGTCAACCGCAGCAAACTCAGTGGGAGCGATCCCGACTTCGCGATCGAGACCGGGGAGGCAAGCGGGGTAGATCTATCCCTGAAATATCAAAGCCGACCCTTGTATCTTTGGCTGGCTTACAGCCTTGCCCAGGTCTGGCGGGACGATGGCCGGCAGGTGTACCCCACCGTTTTTGACCGCCGGCATAACCTTAACCTTCTCGGGGTCTATAATTTTGGTAAATCCCGCCGTTGGGAGGCAGGTTTTCGATGGAACCTCGGTTCTGGGTTCCCTTTTACCCAAACCCAGGGGTTCTACCAGCAAATCCCACTGGAGCAGGACCTGCTCCGCACCGATATCCTCACCGGAAATGCCCCGGTCGGCATCATTCTGTCGGATACCCGCAACGGAGGGCGCCTTCCGTATTTTCATCGCCTCGACCTTTCCCTGAAATATACCCTGCCTACAGGGGCACGCAGCTCCCTCGAATTTAACGGCAGCGTGACCAATGCCTACAACCGCCCCAACGTCTTCTACGTGGACCGCCTCAGTAACCAACGGGTAGATCAGCTACCTATCCTGCCCGCCCTCGGACTGACCTGGAAATTTTAGGGGGGCAAAAGCCTTCGCCGGTCCTTGAGGTTGTGTAAAAAGGCCGGAGGCCGTTATTTGGCGGATGACGCCGCCAAATAATATTTTGAACGAACACTTTTTTCGAAAAAAGTGTTCGTTCAAAACTTTCTCTCGCCGCCGAAGGCGGCAGAATACTTTTTGCACAACCTCAAGACAGACCGCAGGCTTTTCAAACAACCCTGTAGTGCGCGCTCGTATCCATAGCGCCGCAGAACTCCACATTGTTGTAATCGGGATCATAAAAGTAAACGGCAACATTGCCGCCGGTCTCACCATCCCCATGGGGAGGGGCATCATTGTGCCTGGCGGGTCCATAATTGGGCATTTCGCCTTTCTTTTTTGCCTGCGCTGCGAAGGCAAATACATTTTCCAGTTGGTTCCCGTTCAATTCGAGGGCGAAATGAAAAAAACTCATGCCGGAAGGGATAAACCTCCTGCCCTCATTGTCGTTGACCTCAACGAGGACGAGGCACTCCTCATGGTTTGTAGCATTCATAAAACAACAGCGCATCGAGTATCCTTCCCAGAATGGGTGAGGTTCCCATGTGCCTGTTCTGCTGTGCTGCATTCCTGCTATATTTTCATACCATGCCCTGCTTACCGCTATGTTGCGTACATAAATGGACAACTGGTCGAGGTGTGCGATACGGGAGGCTTTAAAGACACCGTAGTCCTCGGTTTTATTGGAGAAACGCTTTCCCGAGAGGGTCGGGGGCAACAGGATGAGCTGCCGGGCCCATTGCTTTTTCAACAGGAAAGATATCCTTTGAAGGAACCGGGGCAATACATTTGGTGGAATATAATGTTCTGGCCGCATAATGCTGATTTTAGGACTTATTGCCGGTAGGGGGACTATGGACAACAATCAAGTTGGTGTATGCCCTGTGCTGCACCATTGCAATCTTATGGTTTGTAGAGTATTTCAATCCAGTGGCGATCGGGGTCCTGAAAGCAGAGTGCCTGCCATCCGGGAGCCATTTTTGCGGAGGGCAGCATTCGTCCTTCGCGCAAGGGGATGCCCATTGCGCGTGCGTTTTCCCGGATATTCCCGAAGGCGGCCTCATCCTGAGCGACCATGCTATAGTGCAGCATTGACCCATTGTCCATTTTAAGGCGATGGTGTTTTACCATACAGATATCATGATGGTAGAAGCCAAAGCTGAAGAAGTGCATTTCCTGATGGGACAAACGCATAGCCGCGCTGCTGTCCGGATGGTTCAATGCCGAGAACTGCAGGTCGAACAGTTGCGTATAAAAATCTTTGGACCTTTGCAGGTCTTCGACATAAAAAACGTGGTGCTGGAATTTTCCGACAATTTCGCCGTTCATTTTATAAAATTGATAATTTGTTGACAATGGCGGTTGTACAAACAGCCTCCGGCTTTTTGAGGCTGTCTCATAACTTCTCTATGGCGGCTTGCGCTACTT
>Ga0315900_10006184_pt1 | contig 16166 bp, 5 predicted proteins | sample LakEriMetagenome_FD_203521 | JGI IMG/M metagenome (GOLD analysis project Ga0315900, IMG submission 203521) | Freshwater fungal communities from buoy surface, Lake Erie, Ohio, United States - Buoy 12 MA114 | ecosystem: Environmental > Aquatic > Freshwater > Lake > Lake biofilm | place: USA: Lake...
ACATAAGGGTTATCGTGTGTTTTTACAAAAAGTTTAAAATATTAAATTTTATTATTTAATTTAATATTTTATTAAAATTTTACCAGACTATAAATGGTTATGGTATTTGTGTTGCTTTAACTGTTAATGCCATGTTATTGAATCCGTTGTTGAAATATGTGTCCGAATAAACATCCAATTGATTACTAGTATTGAGACCAGATGTGGAGCTTATTGTTACAGCATTGTCTACATATATAGACCCAAGTGTTGGCCAAGCAGCGGTTGCTAATCCACGAATAGAAGTTGTAAATAATTGTGCTGCTGTTGGATTTGCTATAGCAATCCAATTTGCTCCTACTGTTGGATTTCCTGTACTATAAACCATTGAACCACTGGATGTACCACCAGCACCTATAAACCTTTTACCATTCCATACAATAGCAAGTGGAGCAAATGCAGGTGATTGACTTATAATAGCCCAAGTTGTTCCATTTGTTGACCAAGCAAATCCTGTTCCCCCACTTGAAGATATACCTATAAGAAAAACACTACCATATGTTGTACCCGCAGCACTAGGTGTAACTGGATAAAGTCCATAACTAATACAAGTTATAGTAGATAGTCCAGCAATAACTGGAGTTAAATATGTCCAGGTGCCTGTTGGGACACTCGCGTATAAAATACTACTTATTCCAGCTCCGGTGTTGGTATTGACAGGAACTATCCATCTATTGTCTCCAAATGCTGATGAACTTGAAGTTGCAGGATTAGGATTAATTGAATAAAAATATGCTGATGAAATTGCTGTCCAATTTATTCCATTAGTAGAATACGCTGCTCCACCTCCAATTGTCGACATTGCTATAGCAGTACCGATGTTAAGAGCGTTACTGAGTGTCAATGTAGATGTTCCTCCTCCTGAAACAACATATGTTGCGACCGTAACACCAACTCCAGTTATTATTTGACCATTATATATGGTTCCTACGACACTACTTACTGTTAATGTGGTAGATGTAACTCCTCCTGTAGTACCATTAAATGTAGCAGTTGAAACTCCTCCTGTAGTGCCGGTTGGCGAAGATGTTTGTGTCAGGCTTACAGTCCAAGATAAACCAGAGCCTGACACAATATATGTATTTGCGAGAGTTGCTCCTCCAGTAACTGTTTGTCCTACAGCAACTGTTCCAGATGTTAAACTAGTGAATGTTAATGTAGTTCCAGAAATAGAACCTCCAGTAAACGTTGATAAGGTAGGTTGACCACCTGTTACTAAGAAATATTTTTGTCCCCAAGTTACGCCATATCCTGTGCCAATATAAAGTGATGTTCCTGTATTTTCGGCAGCAAACCAATTGATTCCATTATATGAATAAGCAATAGAATATGTTCCACCACCACCAACGGCCACAAATACGTTTCCATTCCAAGCCACTCCATAAGCAATAACTGATAATATTGATTGACTAGCAACTTTCCAGTTAATTCCATCATAAGAATATGCTAATACACCTACACCTGAACTTTGACCAGCGGCTACCCATATATTTCCATTCCAACAAGCACCATAACCACTTGATGTAAAAATGTTTGTTCCTAAACCTCTCCAACTTATACCATCATATGAGTAAGCAATTGTATTGGTTCCCGAACCAAATGCCAATGTAGGTTGTTGAATCGCAACATTTGTTAACTGTGTTCCTGAATTTGGTTGATTTATAGACCACGCCAAACTATTACATTGCGAACCAAAAGCATTTGTTGTTGCTGGAGTCCATACAATACCATCCGGAGATGTATACATTTGAACTGCTGCTGGTGAAACACTCATTCCAGCTATAAATCTATTACCAGCCCAAACCATCGCACAACCACCCATACCAATCGGTGAAGTTGTTACAGCAGTCCAATTTATGCCATTAGTTGAATATAATATAGGTGTTGTCGTTGCGGTTGCTGTTGCTGTACCAGTTGTTACAACCCATCTTGAACCATTCCATGCTACAGCACCATTACCATTTGTATCGTTATTAGAAAATGATGAACCTGAACCTGTAATCCAAGTTATTCCGTCATATGAATAAAAAGGGAGTGTGCTACTAGCAACAGCATTACTTCCTACTGCCACCCACATAGTTCCATTAAATCCTATACCATAAGCTCCCAGTGTGAACGTACTTGATGTAACAAGTGTCCATGTTTTTCCATCATAAGAATAAAAAAGTTTTTGCGTATTTGTATTAGCATTACCACCACACGCAACGAATTTATCATTTCCCCAAGCTACATCAAAACCAACTGAACCTGTAAACCCGCTACTCGGCAATGTAACACCTATCCAGTTAATTCCATCATAAGAATAAGCTAATTGATTTGTGCCACTACCAACTGCTACCCATAAATTTAATACAGGACTCCAAGCAATACCTTTTACATTTGTTGAAAAAATGGTTGTCGCATTAGTTACTGCTGTCCAAACTATTCCATCAAATGAATAACCTAGTGTTGTAGAACCGGCTCCACCAGCTAACCAAATTATTCCATTAGTTGCTACACAATAACAAAAACTTGTTAATGATGTTGTTCCAAAAATAGCGTTAGTACATGCTACCCAGTTTGTTCCAGTATCTATAGAATAGGCTAATGTTGTGCCGGTACTGTAAGATCCTCCAGCGACTACAATATTTCTTGGAAATGTAATTGTATTTGCCCTTCTTGAATTATATGCTATAGCTCTTACAGTTCCAGTTGAACCAACAGTTGTTATACCTAGACCGGTCCAACTAATTCCATCATAAGAATATGCTATTGTATTTGTTGTTCCTGTTCCTCCGGCATACCATCTAGTACCATTCCATATTACACATTGTCCAGAAGTTGTAAATATAGTTAAAACACTTGCTATTGTCCAAGTGGCACCATCAGTAGAATAAAGAATACTATTTGTTCCTGTGCCTACTGCTACAAATCTTACACCATTCCAAGCAACTCCATTACCACTTGTTGAAAAGTTACCTGCTGCAGATGCTATTACTGTAAAACTTGTGTTAATTGTTGGAGGACCAGGATAACCTGAATAATTTATATTTGTATAAGCAATAGAGTTTGTTCCAGTGCCAACACAAACCCATCTTATACCATTCCACGCTAAACCATAACAAGCAGTTAAAAATACTGATGTTGATGTAGTTACAATTGTCCAAGAAATTCCATTGTATGAATACAACAATGTATTTGTTCCTTGACCTCCAGCCATCCAATATGTTCCATTATAAGCAACACACCACCCTTGTGTACCAAAAGACGATACTCCTAAAACTGCTGAAATTGCCCATGTAATACCATCATAAGAATACAAAATTCCATTAGTTCCGGATCCTACGGCGACAAATTTATCCTTACCCCAAGATACACCAAAACCACCAGTACTAAAGTTTGTAGTAGCAGAGGCAATTCCTGTCCAATTAAATCCATCATATGAATAAGCTAATGAGTTTGTTCCTGATCCTACTGCTACCCATATTGTTCCATTATACGCTATACCATTACATTGAGTTGTAAATGGTGTTCCCGTGGCTACTGTTGTTCCACGACCAAACCAAGTAATACCATCAGCGGAATAAGCCATAAAATTTGTTAAATTTGAACCCAATAAAAATCTATTTTGAACTGTAGGACCAAATGAGTAAGTTTGACCAATGTCTGTCCAGTTATCCATTTTTGCTTTTATATTACTAGTTTTAATTACTTGATTTGAAGCATAAGGAATACTATTTAACTTAGAAGTTTGACCAAAATTTGATATATTAATTGCTTCTATAGTTGCCGCACCTTCATAAACAATTTCACAGTTAGATGAGTCATAATATAGTGTGTTTGCTGCAGTGGTTTGTCTAATAGGTGCCGCGTAAAAAGCGGATTGTGTTTGTGAGTTAAGAGTAGAACCAGTGGCATTTATAACAATACTATTTTGATGTTGATTTGTTAGACCAGCATTTATGCCGATAGCAATTGAGTTTGTTCCTTGATTATACGCACCAGCATTTATACCAATAGCAATAGCACCTGAATCTTGTGCGGTTAGACCTGCTTGATTACCAATAGCAATCGCATTTACATCTTGAGTATAGTTTCCTGCTTGATAGCCAATAGCAATAGCTCCACTATTTTGTCCGGAATATCCTGCTTGATAGCCAACAGCAATAGCATTTGTTTTTTGTCCAGAATATCCTGCGAATTGACCAATACTAATTGCTCCGGATGATTGACTTGAAAACCCAGCATTACTACCAATAGCTATAGCATGAGGAAATTGATTTTGACCACCAGCATTAAGACCAATTGCTATAGCATATGATTGTTGGCGATTAGAACCCGCACCCGAACCAATTGCTACACCACCTGTGCTTTGTTGGAAGTCTCCTGCGCCAAACCCAATGGCTACACCAAATCGACTTTGTGTGGTGTTACCTGCTCTATAACCAATGGCTATGGCATATGAATCTTGCGCACTGTAACCTGCTTGATAACCAATGGCTATAGTATTTATTCCTTGTGTTCCTTGACCTGCTAAATTACCAATGGCTATAGCATTTGCTCCTTGTGAAATTTGTCCTGCTTGATAACCAATGGCAACTGATGATGCTCCTTGCGAATTTTGACCGGCACTCTCTCCAATAGCAATAGCATTAGGGTTTTGCGAATTTTGACCAGCATTTACACCAATTGCTACAGCATTTCCTAATTGCGCGGTATTTCCTGCAAAATAACCTATGGCAATAGAACCACTTGTTTGACCTACTTGACCTGCGGCTACACCAATAGCAATCGCATTTTCATTTTGACCGGTACTTCCTGCGTTTATACCAATCGCAATTGCTGCTGTTTTTTGTCCGGTTTGTCCTGCGCTTGTGCCAATGGCAATCGCATTTGTGCCTTGTGTATATTGACCTGCAAAACTGCCAATAGCAACTGAGTATTGACCTTGTGCGTAATAACCTGCGTTACTTCCTATGGCTACCGTATAGTTTCCTTGTGTAAAAGAACCAGCAAAATGTCCAATTGCTACAGCAGATTCTCCTTGCGCTGTAGCTCCAGCTGCCGAACCAATAGCAATCGCGTTGGCACTTTGTAAACAATAACCTGGTGCTTCATATGTTGTAGCAGTATTTGAGTCATACCATTCTGCTCCAATTGCAATGGCATTTCCGCCTTGTGTATTAGCACCAGCAAAATACCCAATAGCAACTGCTTTTGACCCTTGATACTCATTACCAGCTACAAAACCTATTGCTACAGAATTTATACCTTGATTATTTAGACCAGCACCAGCTCCCAATGCTACTGCACAAAAACCTTGCGAATAATAAGCGGTATTATACCCAATTGCTACTGCATTTTGTTGTTGATATTGATTACCAGAACCTGGACCCAGTGCTACGCAATATTGTCCTTGTTGAGAATTACCAGAATATTCGCCTATTGCTACAGAATGTGATTGTTGTAAAGTATATCCTGCTTGATAACCAATTGCTATTGAATAGTTTTGTTGTGAATCATAACCAGCGTCAGCACCAATAGAAATAGAATATTGTCCTTGAAGAGTATTACCGGCGTTATTACCTATTGCTATAGCATATTCACCTTGACTATTTTCTCCTGCTTTATATCCCAAAGCAACTGCTGCCGTTCCTTGATTAATTACTCCGGCAAAACCTCCAATATTAATGTTAGTATCACCAACTTTCCAATCATTTGGAAATACATTTGTATTATAAAACAAGTAATCACCATAATTAATTCCAGCTGGTAATCCTGCTTGCCCAGTTGGACCAACTATGCCTGTTGGACCTGTTGCACCAGTTTCAGAATAGGAAATTGTAATATAATCATTTTGAATAATGCTTCCAGTATTATTCCCTGAAATATACACAACAGGAATAATCCATGTAGGTCCACTATAACTTGCGACATATCCAATTACTCTAAATATCATGTAATTTTGTGAATTATAATTTTCACTTACCCGTATGTAGCTTGTTGGTGTTATAGTGTTTATCCAATTCAAAGCATCTGCTCCTTGCGCATCAGTTTGACTAATATTTAAAGCAGATATTGTGGTTGGATATCCAGTCAATGGGTAAGGACACATATAGCCAGATGTAACTATCGGTGTTACTGTATCTGTTTCTGTTTGAAAACGATATAATAATGTATTTCCTCCAAAATTACCACCTGGTCCGGTTGGTCCAGTATATCCAGTGTATCCTGTGCTACCAGTTCTTCCAGTATATCCAGTGCTTCCTGTAACACCAGTGTATCCTGTGCTACCAGTAACACCAGTATATCCGGTTGATCCAGTAACTCCTGTATAACCTGTGCTTCCTGTAACTCCAGTATAACCTGTTGAACCAGTTACTCCAGTATAACCTGTTGAACCAGTTACTCCAGTATAACCTGTGCTTCCTGTAACTCCTGTATATCCAGTTGAACCTGTAACACCTGTGTATCCGGTGCTTCCTGTAACTCCTGTATAACCGGTGCTTCCTGTAACTCCAGTGTATCCGGTTGAACCAGTAACTCCAGTATATCCTGTGCTACCAGTAACTCCAGTATATCCAGTAGATCCTGTGACACCAGTGTATCCGGTACTTCCTGTGCCTCCAGTTGGTCCAGTTGCTCCAGTATTTCCTACTCCTGCTAATCCTGAACCAATATATTCTTCCAAAATAATACAATTTGATGTTACTGTTGGATTATTACCAACAATTCCCATTAACATTGTTGATGGACTTGTAGTTAATTGAAGTTGATAATACAAAGCATATGTTGTTGTATTTATTGTATTTGGTTCATCCATGAATACAAAAGTATAAATATCGGTTAAATAATTTGTTCCTATTCCAGTTCCTAAAATTGTATCTTGGCCTACCAAACTATATGTTGATCCAGCATTTGTTGTTCTAGCTATACCAATTGTTAAATTCTCTCCAGCACTATTTGAACACTTATATTTTACTTTAAATGTCACTTTTACTTTACTTGAAGTAGCCTGAGGAGTTATAGATAAACTGTAACCCGATGCTGCGTATCCATTTTGTCCTAATGATGGAAATGCTGGATTTACTGATGCTATTGTTTGTGTAGAATCTGTAAATCCACTGCTATTATAAACATATTGTAAAATAATACTTGCTCCAGTTGGACCTGTAACAGAACTAGCTGCTCCAGTTGGACCTGTATATCCTGTAGAACCTGAATATCCTGTAGACCCTGTAAACCCTGTATATCCTGTGCTGCCTGTAACTCCAGTATATCCTGTTGAACCTGTATATCCAGTGTATCCTGTACTGCCTGTAACTCCAGTATATCCTGTCGAACCTGTATATCCAGTGTATCCTGTTTCTCCAGTATATCCAGTTGATCCTGTAACACCTGTATATCCAGTACTACCTGTTTCTCCGGTATATCCAGTTGATCCTGTAACACCTGTATATCCTGTTGAACCGGTGACTCCTGTATATCCAGTAGATCCTGTTTCTCCAGTGTATCCAGTTGAACCGGTGACTCCGGTATATCCAGTGCTTCCTGTAACTCCAGTATATCCAGTTGATCCTGTAACTCCGGTATATCCTGTTGATCCTGTGACACCTGTATATCCTGTTGATCCTGTGACTCCAGTGTAACCTGTACTTCCTGTTTCTCCTGTATAACCTGTGCTTCCGGTTATTCCAGTATATCCGGTTGATCCTGTGACACCTGTATATCCTGTTGAACCAGTAACTCCTGTGTATCCAGTTGAACCTGTTTCTCCAGTGTATCCAGTGCTTCCTGTAACTCCAGTGTAACCTGTACTTCCTGTAACTCCAGTATAACCTGTGCTTCCTGTGACACCTGTATATCCTGTTGAGCCAGTGACACCTGTGTATCCAGTAGAACCTGTAACTCCAGTATATCCGGTTGAACCGGTTTCTCCAGTGTATCCAGTAGAACCTGTAACTCCAGTATAACCTGTTGAACCTGTATATCCTGTTGAACCGGTGACTCCGGTATATCCAGTGCTTCCTGTAACTCCGGTGTATCCAGTGCTACCCGTTTGACCAGTATAACCTGTATATCCGGTTGGTCCAGTAGGCCCATTATAGGCTACTTGGGTTATGTTTAATTTTGATGAAGGAGTTTGTGGAATAACGCTATTACCTGATGTAGACAATAATGTAAAAGAAGTTATACTTGCTGAAGATGGTAAATATATCCACATGGACAGCTTGTCATTGGCATTTAAATTAGTTACAAAAGCATTTATAGCAATAACTTCTATAATTCCATTTGGTGCATTTCCTGCTCCAATTAAACTATATTGAAAATTACTATGTGGTATATTTACTCCATTTATTTTAAACCACAAATCAAAAACAATTGCTGTATTATTTGTTGCAATTGTATAAATTTGTAATAACCCTTGAACTAAATATGTTCCACTATGTAAAGGTATTATATTTCCGCTCGCATCATAAGTTATACCATTAAAAATATCACTGTCATTAAATAATACCTGGACACCACTAGCATCTGGGGGACTAAATGCGATATTTTGACTTGCGTCATTAAAAATTGTAGCGTAATATCCAAGCGCTCCGCCTGCTCCTTGAGGTCCTACTGCTCCTGTTTGTCCTGTTGGTCCAGTCATGCCAGTTGGTCCTATAGGTCCTTGGGGTCCAGTTGCTCCACTAATAACAATAGGAGAACCTATATATGAATATGTTGAAGAAGAACCTTGACTTCCTCCTTGATAAAAAGCTAAAATAGCAGTTCCATTACTTACTAATGAACCTACTACATAAATTTGAACTTGATAACATGGTAGAGTATAAGCTGGTATTATTGTGCCAACAGGAACAATTAAATCACAAGTATAAATCGTAGCATATTGTGGTAAATACCAATCAATTCCAGCATTATTAGTAATTAAACTTGAAGCAGCACTAGTTCCTATTAATGTACAATTGGATGGTAAATATTGTGGAGGAGTATAAATATTCGAAGATTGATCTGTAATAAAATTTGATCTTCCAGAAGGACCTGGATTAGTAGCATATGAATAGTGTGGTGCTGGAAATGAAGGAGGATTATATCCATAAACTGGTGTGCCGGCGCTAGCATCATAAACATATAATTGAAAATAAACCTGACCTGTGCCATCAAAAGAAGGTTCACAATTACAATATAAATACAATGTCCATATACCAGGTGAAACAGTATTATCTTGGTCTTGAATATTTAAAACTACATTATTAAATTGATTTAAGTATTGGGATGCTCCTGTGCCAGCACCTGTGAACCCCGTATATGTATCTGACGCTATTAATGGAACAGTATCCATAGCATAACCGGTTGGTCCTGGTAAATTAGTATAAGGGCTGTTTAACGTTGTACCACTTACATCTAAATAAATATTTAATCCAACACCTCCAGGATTTCCTTGGATACCTTGAGGTCCTGTTGGACCTGTATTGCCAGTGCTTCCTGTAACTCCAGTATAACCAGTACTTCCAGTATATCCAGTACTTCCTGTAACTCCAGTGTATCCAGTGCTACCGGTTTCTCCTGTATATCCAGTGCTTCCTGTAACACCTGTATATCCTGTGCTACCTGTTTCTCCAGTATATCCAGTGCTTCCAGTAACGCCTGTATAACCTGTGCTTCCAGTAACACCAGTATATCCTGTGCTACCTGTTTCTCCAGTATATCCAGTGCTTCCAGTAACTCCAGTATATCCAGTTGATCCAGTAACTCCTGTATAACCTGTGCTTCCAGTAACACCTGTATAACCTGTGCTTCCAGTAACTCCAGTATATCCTGTTGAGCCGGTTTCTCCAGTATATCCAGTGCTTCCTGTAACACCTGTATAACCGGTAGATCCTGTAACTCCAGTGTATCCAGTGCTTCCAGTAACGCCTGTATAACCTGTGCTTCCAGTAACACCAGTATATCCTGTGCTACCTGTTTCTCCAGTATATCCAGTGCTTCCAGTAACTCCAGTATATCCTGTTGATCCAGTAACACCTGTATATCCTGTTGATCCTGTAACACCAGTATATCCAGTGCTTCCAGTAACACCTGTATAACCTGTGCTACCTGTTTCTCCAGTATATCCAGTTGATCCTGTAACACCTGTATATCCTGTTGATCCTGTAACACCTGTATAACCTGTGCTTCCAGTAACTCCAGTATAACCAGTTGAGCCGGTTTCTCCGGTATAACCAGTTGAGCCGGTTTCTCCGGTGTATCCTGTTGAGCCTGTAACACCTGTATATCCTGTTGAGCCTGTAACACCTGTATATCCTGTTGAGCCTGTAACACCTGTATATCCTGTTGATCCTGTAACACCTGTATATCCGGTTGAACCAGTAACTCCAGTATAACCAGTGCTTCCAGTAACACCTGTATATCCGGTTGAACCAGTAACACCAGTATATCCGGTTGAACCAGTAACACCAGTATAACCAGTGCTTCCGGTTTCTCCTGTGTATCCTGTTGAACCTGTAACACCTGTATATCCAGTGCTTCCGGTTTCTCCTGTGTATCCTGTGCTTCCAGTAACTCCAGTATATCCTGTGCTTCCAGTAACACCTGTATATCCGGTTGAACCAGTAACACCAGTATAACCAGTGCTTCCAGTAACACCAGTATATCCTGTTGAGCCTGTTTCTCCAGTATATCCAGTGCTTCCAGTAACTCCGGTATATCCTGTGCTTCCAGTAACACCAGTATATCCTGTGCTTCCAGTAACACCAGTATATCCTGTGCTTCCAGTAACACCAGTATATCCTGTGCTTCCAGTAACACCAGTATATCCTGTGCTTCCAGTAACACCTGTATATCCTGTGCTTCCTGTTACTCCAGTATATCCAGTTGAACCTGTTGGTCCATTTTCACAATAAGAAATTGTAACATAATTACCAGGACTAAATGGTCCAGGTCCAGATAAATAAAATGCTTCAACTTGTATACTATCTAAAGGTGCTGAAGAAGTATATAAAGTTGTATGAGCTATTATTTTAAAAATCCAGTAATTTAATGATGAATAATTTATACTCATTCTAATATAACCTCCATTATATAATGCCATGTTTTCAAACCATGTTTGAGCATTTCCTCCTTGAGCGTCTGTTAGACTAAAACATAATGAATTTGTTAAAATATAATTAAAACCTGACCCACCAGGCGCAGTGCTAGTTATTTTCATTTGTCCTGTAGACACACTTGGTAAAGGAACACTTAAATCAGTTCCACCTTCATAAATATAAAGTAGTGTATTTCCTCCAAAATTTCCATTTAAACCAGATGGTCCTGTTGGTCCTGTTGATCCAGTGCTACCAGTAACACCAGTATATCCGGTTGATCCTGTAACACCAGTATATCCAGTTGATCCTGTCCTACCAGTATGTCCCGTGTATCCTGTTGATCCTGTGCTTCCAGTAACACCAGTATATCCTGTGCTTCCTGTTTCTCCAGTATATCCGGTTGATCCAGTATATCCAGTATATCCTGTGCTTCCTGTTTCTCCAGTATATCCTGTACTTCCTGTTGCTCCCTGATATGTTAATTGAAACACTTTTAATAAGCATGCTGGAGCTGGAGGGTTGTCATAAAATAAAAATGGCGCAGAACCTGTATAAACTAATTCAATTTCAATGTAGTCATTTGCTGACATGTCAACTAATGTTGTAGCTATATAAACAGGATGTGAACCTGTTACAGGGTTTGGATTTCCAGAATTTTCAAATGTTGATGAATTATTAATAAGAACACCGTTTTTATAAAAATTTGTTTCTGCTATTATTGCTGTATCCCATCCTTGTATTCTATTGTCAAAATAATATACACCTCCAGTTGATACAGTAACTCGAGTTTGATTAACTCCAGTAATAGATATACCATAAGCATATGTTGTATATGGCCATTCAAGTGTTGTCGGACTCGAGTTATTTGTAACGTCACCATTAGACCAAAATTGTCCATAATTTGTGAGTGCTCCTCCAAGACCAGCAGGTCCTTCTGGGCCTTGTATACCAGTTGGACCAGTTGGACCTGTATATCCTGTGGTGCCAATTCCCATTGGTCCTGGAACTCCAGTGGGACCGTAAACTCCTGTTGGTCCTCTGTCACCTCTGGGACCTTGGGGACCAGGAATACAGCATTCATTTTTACTTTTCAGATAATCACTATAATTCCTTGACATTTATAATATATAAAAATAATTATTATTTTTATATGTTATTTAATTTTATATAATATTGAAATATAATTTATTTAAAATTAATTTTAATTTTAATTTAAATACTTTTAAAATTTAACTTTTGGAACTTTTCTAGTTCCATGACCATGTTTTTTTCTAGCTTTTTTTGCCATTGTTAAAGCTTTTGAATTTGGTTTACAACCTTTTTCTAGAATACTATAATCAACAGCTGCTGCTTTTCCAGAAGTAATAGAACTTGCTAAACGAGCAATACCCCAGGATTGAGCTGTTTGATTAGGTCTAGAACCGGATGAAAAATATGCTCCTTCTCCTTTATTAATAATTTTTGCTAATGCTGATTTAGAACAACCTGTTGCTTTTGCGAGTTCTGGATTTGCTCCAATTTTATAAACATTATATATTTTCATTGCCTTAATAACATGTGGTGATTTTGTTGAATGAAATGATGGAACTGCTTTTCTAGTATAATAAACTCCTTTTTTATACAGACGTCTAGATTTCATTAACATTTTTGATTGTTTTCTCTTATCTTTTCTAGATAATCTCTTTGGTAAATATCTTAAATTTATTTTCATTATTATAATATTATAATATTAAAAAACTTAAAAACAATATATTATAAAACATAGAATGACGGACAAACCAATTGAATTAACATGTTCCGAAACCTTAAAAGGGTTATTTATTAAATATAAAGATGACGAATATATGACTCAGCGACTATATAATCATATTGTTAATTATTTACCGCATACTTTAGATAACGAAATGAAAAATCATGAGAAACGTATTATACGTAATAATTATTTAACAAATGAGCAGCAGCTTTTTATTCAAGTTTTTTTAAGTAAAAACAAATACTTTTATTTACCAAATAATAATTTCTTTTACGAATATGATGGAGAAAAATATTTAATTATTAAGGAAGATGATGTAATTCATAAACTTCTCTCTTCTATCTCAAAGGATAGAGTTCTTTTACAATGGAAATACAAAACTAAAAGCAATATTATAAAACAAATTAAGGAGAGAAGTTTATTCAGTTCTATTCCTGAAACTGATACTATTCAAAATGTTCTCAATGTTTTATATCCTTCCTTTTTTCCATCTAAAAACTTTGCCAAATACTTTCTTACCATAATTGGTGATAATATTCTTAAGAAAAACTCTAATTTAATTTTTCTTGTTAGTCAAAAAATGAAACAATTTTTAAATGAACTAGATAATGTTGCTATTTTATCAATTGGTAATAGCAATACAACTAGTAATTTTATGAGTAAATATCATGAGAATCATACTTATGAAAATTGTAGACTTATAAAAATAAACGACAGTTTCTCTAATGATGTTTGGAGAGAAATGCTTAAAAAAATAGGTTTAGATTTACTTTGTGTTGCGGCACATTATTCAAAACGTTATGAGAGCTCTGATAAATTTATTGAAAACAAATCTGATGAAGAATTAAAAACATATTCACAATATATTAAAAATACAAATCAAAATAATATTGTTTCTGATTTTTGTAGCAAATATATTTTCAAAAGCGACGACCCATTATCATGTATGATTGAGTGGAAATATTTACATTTTGTTTGGAAACAATTTCTCTCTGATTCAAATTTACCAAGTGTAATTTATTCGAGCACATTAAAAAATCTATTCAAAGAAATTTATACTTACGACGATTCTACCGACAGTTTTAAAGGTATTACAAGCAAATTTGTTCCAGTTCATAGAGATTTTATTAATTTCTGGGAACAAACTATAACTATACATAATGATGAATCTGAATTATTATTTGATAATGAAATTGAAATCGATGAATTATGTTATTTATTTAAATCTTGGACTAAAACTTCATCTAGTAATCTTATGACAAATGGCAATATAACTGAAGAAAATGTTGTAAAAATTCTTAAGCATTTTTTCCCATCTGTCGAAATTATTGAAGATAAATTTGTTTTAAATGTTACATGCTCTATGTGGAATAAAATCAATGATATTAATAATTCATTTGAGTATATTAAAGAACAGATTAAAACTGAACATAAACTTGCTTTAATTTCTTTTGATGATGCTTACAATTATTATTATAAATATTGTAATTCTAATTCACTCAAATTTGTCGTAAGTAAGCGATATTTTGAAAAATATTTATATTATAAATTATCAGACCATGTTGTATACGAAAAATTTATTGAGACCGAATGGTTAAATTTATAAAATTTTTAAATTATATTGTAAATTATTTAATTACACTATAATTTAGTTTATGCGGCATTTCCAGCAACAAATTGAAGGTTAACACCAGAAGTACCAACACCTCTGCCATCATAAGCTAAAGGAGATAAAGGACCGCCATAAGCCATACCTCCTCTCATTTTGCGGCTGCGGCTACGGCTACGGCTGCCTCTACGTCTACGTCTGCCTCCATCCATATCATCTGACTCTGAGAAAGGAAATTGGTACTCTTCGTCTTCTTCTATTACTTCTTCATCTCCTTCACCACCTCTCATTTTACGACTTCTATGTCTTCTTGTTCCCTTCTTAATAAAACCAAATTGACCCTTCTTTGTCAAAAAGCCAGCTTTAACAAGGCGTTTCTCTCTTTTGGCAGTATTATGCTTCTTTCTAGAAACAATACGACCATGTTTATTCATCATCAAGGCAGACTTGGTAAGACCACCACTTGTTTTCTTAGCAGTTCCATGCCAGACTTGAGCACGAGTTCCAGTTGTTTGTTCAAATGTCATTATAAGATTAATTGAGAAAAAAATATATTTCTAAATCTATTTTCAAAACGCATTTTAATTAAATGTATTTTTTGGTGGTTGTCCACTTCCACCTGGCATTCCTTCCATTCTACCTAAATAGTTTATGTTAAGAGGTTGTCCTAAATAGAAATTACCATATTGTGTTTTACCTCCTCTCGAATATTGAACAATTTGAGAAGTTCTTATATTATTTGAAACTCTTGTTGATGGAGAGTCTGAACCAACTACAAATTTATCATATTTATCTGTTCCACATTGTGCACATGTTAATTGTTGTGAATTTGGAAATAAGGCATTATAAGCAGCTACATAATTTATCATTTTTGAACTACCGCTCTTTTTACCTGGAGTAAATCCTTGTTGTGAATACATACTAATATGACATTTGATTATATTTTATTATATTTTATTATATTTTATTATATTTTATTATTTCTTTTTATTTTATTATATTATATTATAAAATGGTTACTAAAAGGAATAAAAAACACAAGGTTTTTAGCAAAAATCTAACCAAAAGGCAAAAATATTCTGGTGGTTTAGGCCCTGAAGAAACTGGTGATTCATCATCTGAATCTCCTAATATTCAAATCCCTTCCTTTGTAGATGAAACACAATATAACAAAGCACTTGCCTCAAATACAGATACATTAATCGAACAGTCTTTGGCAATGAACGAAAATTTTTATATTATAGAAAAGATAAAAGAAAAAATATTAGAATTATCTAAATCTCAAACTACTACAACACCAGGAATTTCTGGAGTGTCTTCAGAAGAACGAAAGAAACAGGCCGAATTAGCTAATCAAAGAGCTGAAGAAAATATTGCTAAGGGTTTAATTAATCCACAAAGGAAAACTGGAGTTAAATATGGTAAGGATGTATTTACATACAGTACAGGCGATTCATCTAACATGATATATAATACACCTTCAAGTCAAAGAATTCCAATAAAAGGTGGTGGTAGTTATTATAGTTTTTATGAATCAACCGATACTGGTAAAGAAAAATGGAAGAAATCATTTATTAAATTCAAAGAATTCCAAGCTCTTTTTTCTTTTGCTGGAGTGTTTAATACAAAGAGAACTGATTCAATTAAACGGTTTTTCCTCTATTTAGAAATGATGGAATTTTATAATCATGTTAAA
>Ga0315900_10006185_pt1 | contig 16166 bp, 30 predicted proteins | sample LakEriMetagenome_FD_203521 | JGI IMG/M metagenome (GOLD analysis project Ga0315900, IMG submission 203521) | Freshwater fungal communities from buoy surface, Lake Erie, Ohio, United States - Buoy 12 MA114 | ecosystem: Environmental > Aquatic > Freshwater > Lake > Lake biofilm | place: USA: Lake...
ACCGCAAACGTCCACAGCCCAGCGGCCCACGGCGTGCCGTGCGTCGCGCGGTAGCGGTTCTGGTAGACGATCGCCTCCAGCGTCCCGACGACGACCAGCAGCACCAGGGCCTCACTCACCTCCCACCTCCATCCCGCCCGCGGGCGGGCTCGCGCACACGCACGGCCTTGCGCGCGTTGCAGTTCAGGATGATGTCTAGCCAGACCTCGACTACCCACTGCTCCCCAGTCCACGCGGTCACTCTGAAAGCAACGGTGCTTTCAGCGCCGGACTGGTCCGTTTGGATGTACCAAGAAGTTGCAGCCCTTCCGGCGGCGAACTCTGCGTTGTGATCGAGGGCCGGAGTCGATTTGAGGTGTACAACGGTCCAATACATTCCCTCGTCTGTTCCGCCCGTCCCGCCGATGACTCGCTCAACCTCGCACAGCCAGTAATCGCGGTCGAGTTTCGTCGGCCTCGGCCCCGCGCTCCGCTCGGTCCACGGGGGCACCGGGTCACGTTTGATTCCGTTGATGTTCACTTCTTCGCTCCTTTCGTCTTCGTGTACTCCCGCCACGCCTCGCAAATCTGGCCGAAGTAACGCGACTGGATGATGACGACAGCCACCCCGCGCTTGAACGGACGACCATCGGAACCGATGAGCTTCATCCCATCGTGCAACTCGCCCGCGTTCGCGTGATACACCTTGCCGACAGACCATTGATTGCGGGGCTTCGGCAGTCCTTCGCCCCCATGCAGCTTCTTCCGCGTCGCGTGCGTTGCGCCCTTGAACGGGCCATCCAGCACGCGGTACCGATGCCAGCCCTTCGAGGACGAAACGTGTTCCAGCTTGCACGCCACGTTGCGCACGATCGCGTGGTTGATGGTGGTTTTCTTCTTGCTCACGCCGCACCCCCTTCGGCCTTGGCGATTTCCACCTCAATCGCGTCCAAAATCGCGGTGATGATCTGGTCGGCAGCCTGCGCCTCAGCCGCCCGAGCCGCCCGAGCCGCCACCCGCGCCGCCGCCCAAGCCGCCCGAGCCGCCCAAGCCGCCGCCCGAGCCGCCGCCCCAGCCCCCTCAGCCGCCTCATCCGCCGCGCCAGCCGCCGCCCGAACCGCCCAAGCCCCCTCAGCCGCCACGGACGCCTCAGCCGCCCGAGCCGCCCGAGCCGCCACCCGCGCCGCCGCCCATTCGTTTGCATTCACATCGCCACCGTCAGTTGCGCGACCGAGCAACGCCAGCACGTCATCAATCGCGTTCATAACGCCCACCCGACTCGCAGGCACAAACTCTCGCGCCTTCCGCACCGCAATCGCCCGCGCCGTGAAGTCCAAACGCGACCACGCATCGGGCGTAAGAACGTGCCAGCGGTGCGACAACTCCGCGTATCGCTTCACAATCACCGGCCACGCTTCTTCGCTTGGCGCGTCGTCGATCCAAGGCGTCAGTTCCGCAAGCCACTGAGGCATCAGCTCAGACGGGCACTCGATAACATTGCCTTTCGCACACTCGGGGGCCAACGCTGCGAGCAGGCACGCTGTTTCCCGACCCTGCGCGTCGGTGCCAGTCCACGCTTTGCGGATCAAGCGATTCTCGCGGATGAACTGATCGAGCCGTTCGCAACGCTGTTCATTGTTCATGGTGATGGTCATTGATCGTTCCTTTCGTTTTTCATGCCCCGATACACCAACATCCCCAGCGGGGTGGGCTTCCACGACTTCCGCCAGCCGCCGTCCCACGCCGTTCGGCGCGAGTAGAGCAGCCCGTACAATCGCATCCGCTCAGCCGCCGCCTTGCTCCGGGGCACACACCGCCGCAGAATCCCGCCCGCAAGCCACCCGCCGCAACTCCGCTCCACCACGCACACCAGCACCGCACGCTGGGTTTTGGTCAGGTTGGTCATCACTTCCCACCCCCCGCCTTCGCCAGATTGGCAAGTGTCATGCTTGTCTTCATTTAATGCCTCCTATTCGTGTTTACCGTGAAACCAACGTGCCGCCAGCCCTGTCCGCAGCTTCGCCGATTCGCCCGCGCAGTTCAAGGTTGCACTTGCTGGCGACCGCGAACCAGCGGATACCACCGCCGTAGACGCTCTCGCAGATGGGAATCGTGCCGAGCTGGTCCGGCTTCACCTCGGCGGTACGTTCATGCTGATTGGCCCACCTTTCAACGTATCCGGTCGCCGTGCCCGGTAGGCCGTTGTCGATGATCGGAAAAGTCACTTTGTCGCCGTGATAAAACTTCACTTGTTCTCCTCGGGCCACTCGGGCCGCAACGTGATTTCAACCTGTGAAACGCCCTTTTCAACCACCCCATAGACCTTGCCGAACCAGACTGCTCGGTCGTCGTAGATCAGCCCCGCATCCTCGAAGCCGTCCCATGCCGGTTTGAGCGCCGCGAGAAAGTTGCTCACGTCACGGCGAACCTTGTCGGGGAAGACAAACCGCACGTCCGCGCGGCACGATGCCCAGGGCCAGTCCTTACCCTTGAGCGCCAGCATCAACACCTTGGCGGTGTGCCGGTAGTTGGCTTTGACCGGCGACGTTTCCGCCCAGTGCCGACGTGAGTTCTGGTGCAACTCCGCAGGCGGAAGGCTGAGCGTGACGGTGATGGGTTTAGAAGGGGATGTCGGCATCGTTGATTTCCTGTGCCTTTGCCGCCGGTGCTGACGCCGCCTGACCGCTGGGCTTCTCGCGCGGTGAATCGGTGGGCACGAATGAGTAATGGTGGAGGTAGAACTTGAGGCGGGTCATGGTCTTCCCGTCCTTCTCCCATTGATCTTGGAAGACTTCGCCGTTGGCGACGATCACTTTGCCCTTGTGGAAGTGCTTGGCAATCGCCTCGGCCATCTTGCCGAACGCAACCCAGTCGGTGTAGACGACCTGCTCCCGGTCCTCGCCAGCGGTGGTTTTGTACTTCTTGTTGGTGGCGACCGAGATATTGCACACCGGGCTGTTGCTGTTGGTGTAGCGGATTTCCGGGTCGCGGGTGAGGCGGCCCATCAGGGTGACAACGTTCATGCTTGCTCCTTTTTGGATGCGTTGATCTTCGCCCGCGTCGGCTCCCATTTGCCCGCCGCGAGCGTTTCGGTAAACCGTGCCCGCATGTCAACGGGAACGGCCTTCGCGTCGGTAAATCCCTTCGCCCGCAGGATCGCGGCAAAGACCGCATCGAACTCTTCGGGTGCATACCGCTGCTCGTGCGCGATCGTGTCCAGTTCCTGACGCCACGCCTGAAACGCATCCTCATCGAACGCGGGCTCGGGCTTTTCGTCTGCGGCCTCGGGGGAGCCGGGCACACTCACGACCACGTTGGGCTTCGGCTGCTCGGGGTACATGTGGAGTTCTTCCTCCGTCGCCAAACCGCTCAACTCTTCGGGAAAGGCTTTGCGGAGTGCGTGCGTTTCGGCACACTTGGCCAGCATGTGGGCGGGCATGGTCTTCCATTTGTTCTGGTCGCTTCCGAACTCTGACCAGTGGACCACGCCCCAGATCGGTTCAGCGTTGCCCTTCATCAGCACGCCGACGCGAGCTGCGGTGGGCTGGCCCTTTGCGGTCCACACGTCCACCCACTTCCCATCCGGCCCACACCAGAACGGGCCAACTTGGCCTGCGTATTGGCCCGTGCGCTGGGCAGTCAACCGGAACCCGTCCACGCTGGTGACGATCGCAAACCTGTTCCCGTACTTCGTGAAGTAGGCTTGTTTGAGCAGCGGGTTCAGCCGCCGGTGCTGGCAGATGTGCATGAACAGTTTGAACTCAACATCGTTCGCGTCCTTGGCGACGGTCTGCCGGATAAGTTGAATGTCCTCCGGGGTGAACATCTCCACCCGCGCCAGCGTCCCGCCCTGTGCTTTCACAATCTCGTTCACGATTCACCTCCGTTTGTGTACTCAACCTCGAACTGCTTCAACTCCCAGGCGTCGGGAGTCAGCAGTAATCCGCCTTTTTCCGCATACGCCGGGTAGTACCCCGTTTTCAAGCACTGTGCCCACTTCGCTAGCACGGGCTTGTACTTCGCGCGGCCCAAGGCCAAGTAGCCAGCATCGCATCGGTACGGAGTGACGACCGGACGGCGCACCTTTGCGTCCTTGTCCTTTGGCGGTTTCTTCTCTACCACAATCCACCAATACTCGGGGCATTTGCCCGTGATCTTGGTGATTGCGTCCACTCGCATCGCAGCAGCAATGTCCCAGCCGTTCTCACGAATCACGCGGCGAAGTGCCCTTGGTGAACCTCTGACAGCGGTCTTGAACTCAAGGACGACGTTGCCATCGGGGATGTAGCGGTCGAGGCGCGACTTGCACGCGACGCCGCTCTCTTCGTCGGTCCAGGTCAGGCAAGCCTCGGTTATGCCCTTCATGCCCACCATCGCCGAACACGTCCGGCTGTCCGCGACCGCATCGGCCATTTCTTGAATTTCTTCCAGGTCGTCGGCGTGAAGAGGAATCTTGCCAGCGGCTTCCGCAGTGGCCTTATGTTCCTTCCACGCTTTCGTCAATTTCGACCCATCCGCGAACACCGAAACAGTCTCGGCGAACCGCCCGGCCTCGAACACCATCATGTGCGTGAGGGTGCCGATGACCATCGCCTCAGTGGGAGGTGATGAATCTTCTTTCTCGTAGAGCATGTGGAGCATGGAGAGTTGATCGCCGTATGTAACAAGCGAAGGGTTGATCGCGTCCAGTGCCGTGTAGTCCGCCCATGACAGCTCGCGGATCATCGCTTGTCCTCCAGCGGCCTGTGCAGTTTGTGTCGCAGCTCCAGAAGCCTGTATTGCAGTTCAATCACGATCTTCCGCTCGGGTCGGTTGTGTGTCGTGTTCAAATACTCAACAAGCACCTCTTCCATCGCTTTGATGGTGTGATCCACCGCCACGTTCCATGAATCGGTAACGAGTTGCTTGGTGATCTGATACGCCGACGAAACGGCGTCATCGGGTGGTTGGTTGTTCATGCTTCCCCCGGTATTTCGATGATGCGGATGTTGCCGACGCTGCCGCCAGTCTTGGCAAGGGATGTTGCAAATCGTACTGCTTCTTCCGATGATGGAATCGCCGTGGTAACCCAAGGACTAGGCTTGTTCCCAAACGGAATAGACATATACGCCACGACCCAAACGGTGGGCATCTTCGGACCATCCACCACCTCAACAACCTTCGCTTTGACAGTTGCCATGTTTGCTCCTAATCCTCCGGGCCGGAGTCGAACCGGCTTACTGGGTTTCCCGTCTATTTATGGCGTGCCCACACCTAGCCCAGTTGATCGGCACGTCTAGCGTGTCGCCGTCCACGCCGCCGGAGGTGTTGACTACCCAATCTTCAACTTGGCGTTGGCCTCGGCGGGCCTAAACCACTTGTCGCCCTCAATGATGTGGCCGATTCCCGTGATCTTGGCATCAAACTCATCGCTCTCGCGCTCAACGCGAATGGCCTTGCCGGGTAGTTGGTCCAGCCGTTCAACGCCAGCGGCACGCAGCACGCCGACAATGTGTTCTGCGGCGATGTTCGGTTGCGTTGCATGGCGGCCTGCCGCAATGCCCGGTACGCCGCCGAGGACGTATCCCCCGAACCCCTGCACGCCGCCGTCCTCGTGCTTAACGAATACCCACAGACTGAGAAAGGCGTCTCGGTCAAAGCCGAGGTGTGCCGACGTGATGATGCCGTTTGTGATCTTCGCCATGTGTTTCCTTTCAGACTTTGGCGTAACTCACGCCGGTGTAACCACTCTCGAACCCGCGCCGGGGCGACCATGCCCAGGTCAACGCTCGGGCGACGTGCCACGCCGCGAAACCGCAAAGCACGGTCGGCACCGCCCAGACAATCCCAGACTTGACAGGCTCGGGGGCTTCCACTCCGACGATGTACCCGAGGCCCACGCCGACCAAGGCGGCGCAGGTGGTGGTGATGTAGCGTTCGCCGGTGGTCATTGGGCACCCCATTGCGCTTTGGCGATGGCGTCGTAGATCATCTTGGCCGCGTCGCCGACTGCGGTCTTCGTGTTCGTCGGAAGTGAATCCAGTTGGGGAACCATGCCAGTCGCTACAGCAGCCTTGCACGCGGCAAGCAGGTCGGGCGCGGCGGCGATGAGGCGGGCGTTGGCATCTCTCGCCGCATCGTCTGGGCAATCTGGCAAAACTTCTGCAACCATGTATGTACATTGAGGCTTGTACGGCGCGACAATGCGTGCGCCACCCATGCGAGTCGGCCCGTCGATACTCCACGGCCCCGGTGTGTGCTTGCTCATTCGTCCCTCCCGATCAGGTCGGTGTTGCCCTCGGCCTGCGTGAAGTCCTCCGGGTGAACCGCCCACGCATGGAGCGTGCCGCAGTCATCGCACCACCACCCCGGAGGCTGGTCTGAGTCGGTGTCGGGCTCGTAGATGCCCTCTTCCAGCACCAACTCACCGCCGCAGTGTTCGCACTTGGCGTCCTCAATGTCCTTGATTACCCGGTCGAGGGCCTTTGCCTCGGTCTGGTCAGACTTGGCCGCTTGCAGCTCGCGATTGACTTGTTCGTGTCGCATGTTGCCTCCGTAGGAAAAGATATCGGCTACAAAGCACTTTGCCTACAGGATGTAGAGTGTTTTTCCCCAAATACACAGAATCGAGGGGAACCCCTAGCGTGCCCAGCGCTTCAGCCGGAGCCAGCGGAGTTTCAAGCCCGCGATGCACCCGCACCCTTCCAAAACTGAGCCATTTACGCCGTGATCGAGGAGGATCGCACGCACGGGCCACGGGATGCCCACCCACGTCAGGCCCAACCAACGCACGCGCGGGGTGCCGTACTTCCGCCCCGGAAGCACCCAGGCTCCCCTAGAGCAACCCCCGAAGACCACCCTCATCGCGGCTTCGGCCTGCTGCGCGGGTGTGACGCGCCGCACCCGTCGCCCGGGAGCCTTGCAGATTGGCCCAGATTCGCATCCACACGCCATTTACGGCTCCGGTAGGAAGTCCAGCGGGTTGCCCGCGTTCACGGCCTCGATGCCCGGTACAGACGCGCCGTAGCAGTCACAGATAGCGCCGGTCTGCTTGGCAATGACGGTGTACTGGTGGGTGACGTACTGGTACGTCCGATACCCGTATGTCACAAAGTCAACACTCGTCGTGTCGTTATACAGGTATGTCGAACTGAACGTCCCCGTGGTGCAAGTCGCGGACGCGGACTCCGAATACGTTTCGTTGGGGCTACCGACCGGCTGAGAGAAGATCACCGATGGCACTGATCGGGCGGCGCTCCGGGCAAGCTCTTCCATCACCGCGCGGCCGCAGAACCCGCCCGGCGCAAACACCGGAAGTAGTGGCAATGGGTACGACCGTGAGTAGTTCGCCAGCGGGTCGCCGGTGTCGGTGTAAACTTCGGTGCCCGTGCCCCCGCTTCCGTTGTAGACCAGATCCACGACCAGCCGTTGCGTAGCCCGCCCTGTCAGGCCAAACTGGTAGTCGATCAGCGATTCGGCGTGGGTTGAACCGACGATCGCTAAGCGGTCCTGAATGGGGCCTGACTCGACCGACGAACAACAGCAGTATTCAAAGGTGCCGTTGTAGAACCCGGGCGCATACTGGCACGGGCTGTCACTAATCGCGCTGCCTAGGCACTGGCAACAGTTCTGGTATTGGGAGAAGCTCGACCCTTGCGGAAGGCTGATGTCCCCCGCAGGAATCTCTGAAAGCGGCTTGATAACACCCGAACCGCAGTAGCACCGCAACGGCCCGTTGGGAAACGGTTGAAGCAGCGCCGCGCCGGCGTTCGGATCGACCGCCAGCACTGACACCCAAACCGGCGTTCCACCTGGGTAGCCGCATGGGTTGAACCGCATGTAGAGCGGGCCGGTTGGACCACAGCATGGACAATCCGCCGTGCCAATGGACAAGAGCCGCCGGGCGGCTGATACCAGCACCTTGCCCTGCTTGATGATGAGCTTCACAGCACCAGCGTATCCGTTTCAGCGCCCAGAATCGTGACATTGGTTACGGTGACGGTCGCCAGCGGGTTGGCGTTGCTCTTGAACACCGACCGCTCGTAGGTGGGCCGGTCGATGATGAGGTTGGTGATGGTCAGGCTCGCCGGCACGCCGCTGAGGTCAATAACCGAGTTCAGACCGATCAGTGTGTCGATGTTTCCGCCCTGGTAGATCAGCTTTGCACCAAACACGCGGCACATACCGCTATTTCCTGATCCGGTGATCGTGGGAATGCTGCCGGCGACGGTGGTTGTACGCTTCATCGTGACAACCGCGCCGCCGGTGATTTCGATGGTAGAGCCGCTGTGATTTGAATCCGTGCCGCGTCCGAGTGTTGCAACACCGCCGGAGATTCGACAATGCTGGAACCCGTCGGCGCTGGTGATGTAGTCGGCAAACACCGTCGCGCCCGAGCTGACCAACTGAGTAGCGATTGCTCCCGCCGCGATGGTTACAGACCCGTTCGATGCCTCGACCGAGGCATGGGTACCCCCGGTCAGGCTGAGGTTCTGATTGGACAGCAGTTTGATCCGGGTGGTATTCCCGCTCTGCATCCACGATCCGCCGGAGCCGTTGAGACTCAACAGCGTGTTGATCGGGGTCGTGACCGGCCCGGTGGTGGCGTTGCCCACGGTGACGTTCGCAAACTTGCCCACATAGACGCTGGCAAGGTTGGAAACTCCGCCCGCGAAGAGCGTGGTGACGTTCTGACCGCCCTCGTTGAAGAGGACGCTATCGCCGGTTGAAATGCTCAAAGACGAAAGGTCGGTAGTTCCCTGCGGGACGACGACAGTTGCCATATCAGACTCCTACTTCGTAGCCGCCGGACGAACGATCGCCGCCGGGCATGAGGTTTGATTCGACGCCTTCACCGTAAACACTCACGGCGAACATTGAGGTTGAACCCTTGGGGGTGGACACTTCGATACAGCCCATCTTTGCCGCGAACACCGTGATCGCGGCGGACGTGACACCATCGGCGGTCAGCACTGACGGGGTGGAGAGTGACGACCAGATGATGCCGTCATGGCTGATCTTCAGTTCAAACTGGTACGCACCGCTTACGGCGTCCATTTGACGGATCGACCATGTGATTTGGTCGATGCCCTCAACGCTGAACATCGTGCGGTTTGATGCCGCGCCCGCGTCCAGCATGTCGTTATGGCGAAGTTGCTTTCTCATGGTGTCGTCTGCCCGCAAATCTCGGACTCTGGTTGTGCGCGGTAGTCTAGGACGATTTGGTCGTTTACAAGGAAGCCAAGCACGGACTGACCCGTCGGATGCGGCCTGCATAGCACACTCAAAGGCCAGCGGCGCGGGAGGGCTTGCGTATCGCCGGTGATGCGGATGACCACGCCGTCCGGCATGTCCACGTCCACATCGTACTGGATGCTGAGTTCGTCCCCAGCCTCGTTCTGGGCGCTCGGCACGTTGGACGCGACGACGACGGCATGGATCGGTTGGGAAGCCATTAGCCACCACCACCGGGGCCGGGAATCGTGACGGGTAGGAACGCGGTCGCGTCGTAGCCGGGCAGACCCGCCGGGCCGTTCTCGTCGTAAACGAACGGGCGAAAGGATCGGAAGTGAGGTTTGGGCTCAAATAACTGCCCGACCGGGGCCGGACGACGAAGCATCAGCAGCGTGGTAAATGGGGCTCGCACATAATCCCAACTATCGCCCGGAAGCATTGACAACTGAGTTTGCATAGGCCACGCAAGATCAATTTGTTCCTCTGGGTTTGTCGTTACCTCGTCGCTGGTCGGTAAAGGCTTTGGCAGCGTCTTCACGCCGGGGTCGGTCAACCATGAGTAGGTCACTTCCATAAGCGAGTTTGTGACCTGTACGACCGAGCCCACGTCGAACTGCGCGTAAATAGCGGTGCCGCCGGGTGTTGATACGCCCGACGTTCCGCCGACAGTAATCTTGTGAATCTTGCCTTTCTGGTCCGCGACGTAGGCCGCATTGACAAGGTACTCATCCTTGTCCACCCGCACCTTCATCGACCAGCGCACGGCGTTCACTTGCACGTTCAGTTTTCGCTCACGCCAGACGTACGAACCGACCGTGACGTTGTTCACCGTGCGGGTGGGCACACGCTCCGCAAAGGGGATTTCGGTAGTGCGGGTGACGTTCTCGACACCAACCTCGGGCCGGTACCAATCGTTTGTGTAGATGGCAACCGCCTCGATCAGCGTGCCCGATTGGCTGACGGCGTACTGCTCAAGTTTCTGGCCCTCCCATATGCTGTCGTATGCCGGTAGCGAGCTTCCATCGGTGAGGGTGATGTACTCGGGGTTGGTGATGATCTGCTCGGGCTGGATGTTCCCGAACAGGCGGAACACGCGCACGGCGCGTTTGCGTCCCCAACGGTCGCCGACGAATGGCCCACGGTCGATGTATTCAATGCCGCCCATTATTGGGTGTTCCTGTTGATGGCCTTGAGTTCCGCCAGCACGGACAGCATGGTCTTATTCACGTCCGCAAAGGCCGCGTCGGGTGATTGGCCGGGGCCGATGGTTTGGCCGCTGATCTGGCCAAATATGCCTTGCACTGTTTGATCTAATCGCCCATAAAAATCCTGCTGTTGCGCAGTCTGAATAAGCCCTGTGGTATCTGCGGCTCGCTTGCGGGCTTTATTCACACGTTCCGCAGTTTTGGTAGGTGTTTCAATACCGAAAAACTCGGACACTGACTGCCCGAGGTAGTATTCTGCAACTCCCGCAACCTTTCCAGAAAACGAGTTTATTCTTTCAGCGGCTTTTGCGGCTTCTTGGTCAATTTCATCCTGCTGCTGAGAGAGCAAGTCACGCAATCTGAAATAGTTTTCGTGTCCTTCTGGTCGTTGTGTCAACGCCTCTTGCCGAGCGCGTGCACGACGCGCCGTGCCCTGCGCTGACTCAACATCTTCGGATGCTATTCGTCCACGGGCGCTCAACACGGCATCAATGCCGAACGCCGCCGCGACGCCAAGGCCCACGCCAGTAGCCGCCGCGCCTACCCCAGCGCCAAGCCGACCAAGCGTGCCAGCGCCGCCGATTCCCCCAGCGTCCAGCCCAGCGGTTCGCGCCAGCCCTCCGCCGATCTGCCCCGCAACCCCGCCGAACCCCGAGAACCCGCCCCGCACCGAGTTGAACAATCGGCGGAAAGCACTCTCGCCCTTGTTGGCGGCTTGCTCCATCGCCGTACCGGCCTGTTCAGCCTTCGCTTTGAGGTCCGTACCAATGGCGTTCCCGGCGGCTTGCACCGATTGGGGGTCCATCTTGGCCGTGACCTTGATGAACGCTTCGCCGACCTGATTGGAGTTGTTCAGCGCCATGCTGGTGCCCTATCAGTTCGTGGTAAGTGTTCCGCAGCCTTGGTACCGGATTGAGACAGTGACGGGTTGACCGACCGCGCAGGCGAGCGAGAAGCGGGTGATAAACCCGTCCTCACCAACAAACGTCCGCGCGCCGTTCTTGCTCGCCAGCGTGATCGGGCCAACGGGCGATGATGCGCCGTCAGTCCATAGGGGGAGCCCGATCGAGCCACCGGGCCACACGGGAGCCGTGCCCGCGCTGGTGGGGTTGCCGATACCCCTAAACCCGATGTTCGCCATAGCCACCTGACCACGCCCGATCATGTAGGCGGTGGATTCGGTGATGATGGAGCCCGAGAACGATTCATCGGTAGCCGAATCGCCGTAAACCAGCGTGATCGTGGGCGGCGATGCCGCCCCGGTCTGTCCCGTGCCCGTGTTTGCCACTGAGGGCACGATCGGGGCCGTGGTATCGCTCAACTTTGCCGCATACGAACCGGACCACACGCCCAGATCGGGCATGTACGTACGCCACGTCGGGATCGTGCCCCCGACCGTTTCACGCAGCGAAGTCACGTCATGGATCGGGTACTCCAGTGTGAACACGAACCCCTCGATGAACTTTGCGTAGCCACCAGCAGACCACGTAACCAAACCCGCGTTACCGATGCGGGGTGCGGTGTACGCCTCAAACTCCATATCAACCACCCACGAACGCAAGCCAGCGACGTGCGAGGCGATGGTTGCAAGTGGCGCGGACACGTTGTAGTTCTCGCCAGTCACAACCAGATTGGCTGACTTGAAGTTCATGCGAGACAGCATCGTGACGTACTGGTTGCTGTTTGCGCCCCACGATGAGAGGTTGCATGAATATCCGCCAAGAGGTGCGTCGGGCATGGTTAGACTCCTACTTCGGTGCAAAGCACCCGAAAGCGGTGGATGGTGTGGAATACCCCGAGTTCGTTTGCTGGCGTGGAATCGAGAAGGCCGCACATATCGGCAACCCAACCGCTCCCGGTCAGGGTCATCGTCCAGCGGTCAAGCCCGTACGTCGGGAGCCGTGATGCCTGCTGCGGCCAGTCGCCGGTGATCCTTGCGTCGATATCACTGATTCGCTGCCAAGGGTCTGCGGAAGACAACTGTTCCTGCACGTAGGTATGAACTTGAAACACCAGCTCACGCACGCGGGCATTGAACGCATCGGACGCGAGATTGGATTCGATGTTGTACAGCACGTACGGGAACCCAGCGGCCTCGGGCGCGATGGTGTTGTAGATCGGAGCGGGCTGACCTGGCGCGGTGGTTTGCAACAGTGACAGCAACCCCGAATCAGCCGAGAGGCGGGCGTAAATCTGTGCCCAGACTTTCGGGAACTGCTGTGCCACTAGGCGATACCTCCCAGCTTGGAACGCACGACGGACACGAACCGCCGAAGCATCGCCCCACGCGCTCGAGCAATGCCCAGCCGCGCCCAAGGCCTCGGCGCGATATGGATCGTCTTTGACGTGAGCAGAAACCACGCTTCGCCGCTCTTGGTGCCTCGTGCAAGCCCGCGTTTGACCTTGCCGCCGGTATCCAGAATCACCACCACGCCGCTATTGCTACGGCGGAAGGTGACAACGCCCATGCCCTTGAGGGCGTTGATGGCCTCGCGGATAGACCCGCCGGACCGGCGAACGAGCGTCTTTGCCTGCGGTATGAGCGGAATGCCCAGCGCCTTGCCCTTCTTCGGGCTGATTGACGCTCCGTTGTTGAGGTAGCGGAGATACGGCACGTCCGACCCAACCAACGCGAACCCGTCGCCCCTGACGGTGGCGAACGACGCCCGCGCGATGCCCGTTTGCGAGTTGGGGAAAGCCCCTGGCGATGACGGTGCCCCGCCGTGGTTGCTGCCGAACCCGCGCACGATGGCATCCTGCAACGCAAGCCCGGACGCGAACAAACCATCGTTGACCGCACCCCGCACGGTGGCGAGAAACTGCTGAGCGTCGATCTTGATGGACACTTCGGCGCTCACGGTTTGGTAAAGCCCTCCACCAGTTCAGCGGACACGCGGAGGTATTCGCCTCGGCCCGCGTCGTCGATTGGGGCTGAGGTGACGGTAAAGAACTTGCCGTTGTACGTGCCGGTGGTGACGGACAGATAGGAGTTTGCGGTCAACTGGGTGTCAATCGGCACGTAGAACGTGACGCGGAAGATGCCTCGGTCGGAACCGTCCATGCGAGTCTCGGAAGGCCCGGCGCTCTGAATCGCACAGGGGATACCGGACTCGTTCAGCGTATAGCCGACGGTATATCCGCCCGTGTTGTTGTTGAACGTGTTGTCTCGGTAGTACACGTCCACAAGATCAGTCATAAGGCCGACAGCACTCACGCGAAGGCCCTCCACAAAATCCAGCCGCAGACGCCGACAACCACCCACGCGCGGATGAACTTGAACCAGTTGATACGGATGCGCAACCGCTTCTCGGCAAGCCGATCCTCGAGGATGTGCATGGCTTCGACCATGTTGCGGCGGCTCTTGTACTCGTTGATGGCGTCGATGTTCTTCACGGGATGTTGCTCCCCATGACCGGGTTGCGGATGTAGTCCCCGACCAGCTCGCGAAGGTGGGCGTTGAGTTCCTTGGCCTGTGACCCGCTCAGCCCCGGCCCGCCGTTGGTGTACGAATACTGCCCCAGCGTTTCAGATTGGACCATCGTGTTGCCAAGGCGGTACCAATCCCAAATCTTCTTTACGCCGGAGATGGCCGCGAACTGCAAATCGTCGGGCACGATCGGGGTATCGGTGGCAAAACTGGTGTCAACGGCGGGGTTGTAGTCGGTGGGCTTGTACCCGCCGGTGTACGTGACCGTGACGCCGAGGTACACGTTGCCCAGTGATGGGCGCGGGGTCCGCCGGCCCGGAATGCCCCACGGCGTAGACCACTGGTAATCCTCACTCTGCGCCCACTTGAACCGCACGATTCCCGCCGCGTAGTCCACCGCGTACTCGGTTGAGGCGATCGCGTTCCCGCTCGAATCGGTGATGCTGAAAGACGACGCTGCGGACACGGGCGAGAAGGTAAGGATTGCGCTGGGGCCGTCGAACCCGGTGAACTTCTCGGTTGCCGCACGCTGGATGAAAGCGCAATACCCGCCCGAGTAGGCGGGCGGGTTGTTGCGGTTGCAGATCGTTTCAATCATGGAAGTCACTTTCTTTACGTACGACAACAGACGCGCGTCGTACGTGGTCACGGTGATACCAAGATCGGCTTTCACGTCGGCTACGGAAGTCAGATACGGGTTCGCCATTGGCCCCCCTTACTTGCTCTCGGGCTCGTCCTCGTACTCGATAGTCGGCTTGGCCTTGGCGTTGGTCTTCTGCGCGGGCGGGAAGTCGCCCCAGCCGAACTCGCGGCGGATGTCGCCAACCGTCCGCTCGGTCGCCATGACCAGATCGGACACGATGATTTCCACGGCCTTCTTGTCCTTGACAAGCTGGATGCCCTGGTTCCCGTCGATGTCAACGATCGAGCCCTTCTCGCCAACGTACTTTACAGTCTCCGTCAACTTGATGCGCATGTGCATCTCCTTTCAAGCCACCGCCAAGGCTTCCGCGCTGGCGGTAGTGGTGTTGGGATTGGGTGCGGCCCGCTCCCGTGGTTACGTGTTGTTCACCGACAGAACCGTTGCCGTCGTTCCGAGCGGAGCCGCAGCCCCGACCGAGCGCAGGTAGTACACCTCGTTGATGACGGTGTTGACGGCACCGGAAGTCGTCAGGACGACGCGGTAATATCGCGCCGCGCCGCTGACGTTCTTGCGGTTCCAGATCAGGAACTTGTTGTCGTCGGTGTCGCCGGGAAGAGTCGCCTGGCCACCGCCGGTCACGTCGGTCCAGTTGGTATTGTCGTTGCTGTACTGCAACTTGGCGACGCTGAGGTTGCCGCCCGCCGCGATCGCGCCAAGCGACACAATCACGGTCACAAAGTCGAAGCCGAGGCAATCGGCGCTGGTGACGTTCACGGACGCGGTACCGCCGGTGTTGAGCGTGGTACCCGCGATACGGACAGGATCAACGAACTGAGAAATCATGGCTTTCCTTTCGGTGTGGTGTGCGTGTGTTCAGGGGACGATTAGGACTGGTAGAGTGCGATGACGGGGCCGGGGGTGCTGGTGCTGCCGACCGCCGCGAGGACGTTCACGTCGTGCCGCATGGTGCCCCGGATGCCGATGGAGTCTTCATCCCAGTACCGCTGGTCGGAGACGTTGATTTCGAGGTCGTTGCGCCGGCCCAGATAGCACGCAGACTTCATCGAACCAAAGAAGCAGTCAATGGTGCTGGTGCCGGTGCTGGCGGTGCGGTTCATGTTCTCCCAGAACACGACCGGGAAGGACAGGAACGTGGAGCCCTGCAAGGTCAGGACTTCCGTAGCGGTCGCGCGGGCCGAGGCGATAGCCAGCGGCTTCATCACGCCTTCGTAGAACGCGCGGGTGCAGTGCCAAGCCACGTCGCCTGCAAACTTCTCGTAGACCCACTGGGGCAGGGTCGCCGCGACACGCTGGAAGTGGCCGAGGGCGTACCCGCCCCAGTCGCCCGCAGCCGTGCCCGCGTACGTGGTGTTGATCGCACCGGCGGCGGTGGAGAGCGTCAGCCCCGCACCAGCGCCAGCGGTCGAGAACATCGTCTGCAACCCGATCATGCCGCCGAAGGTGCCGGTACCGTCGCCGTTGATGGCGGCACGGTCCTCGGCATAAGCGAAAGAACGCGCGATGTCGTCCATCGACTGCTCGGCGAGATTGATCTTGGAGTCTTCCTTCGACTCGCGGGACATCTTGGTGATGACCATGCCCTTACGCGGGTCAAGCTTGAGTCGGCGATAGTTCGCGTTGGTGTCCGTAACCGTCGTCGCTTCGGGCGGATAGGTGACAGTCAGAATCGAAGCCAGCG
>Ga0315900_10006186_pt1 | contig 16166 bp, 22 predicted proteins | sample LakEriMetagenome_FD_203521 | JGI IMG/M metagenome (GOLD analysis project Ga0315900, IMG submission 203521) | Freshwater fungal communities from buoy surface, Lake Erie, Ohio, United States - Buoy 12 MA114 | ecosystem: Environmental > Aquatic > Freshwater > Lake > Lake biofilm | place: USA: Lake...
GAATTTTAAACCTATTCTTAATTATTATAATATTATTGATACTATAGATGTTGAAGAAGCTAAAGAAAAAGGATTTATTGCAGATTTTGTTGAATATAATTATGGATTAACTCTAACAGAAAAAGAACAAGAGAAGTATGATATATATACAGCAAAAATAAATGATTATCTTCCTAGATTAGAAAATAAACTTGATTTAGCACAAAAAATAATATCTGGTGGTTATGATAATAATAAAAGATATTTTGCAGGTGCAAGTTGGGCATTATCATTTGCTTTAAAAAAAGGTTGGAAACAAGATTTAAATCTATCTATACCTCAACACGAAGAACTTAATAATCTTTGGAATCCTAATCATATTATAGGTTATGCAAGAAGTGTAATGAATGCTATTAGGTTTAGAAAAGAACTTCTTAATCAAGTAGAAAGTAAATATACAGCTTCATTAGAACTTATTAATAAATTTAATAAAGTTAAAACTATTGTATTTTCTGAATCAGCTGAATTTGCTGATAAGTTAGGAGATATATTAAATACTAATAATCATCCTACTGTTATTTACCATAGTAAAATACAAACTAAAGTAGTTACATCTGAAAAAACAGGTAAACTTATTAAACTTGGTAAAGTAAGATTAAAAACTCTAGCTATTAATAGTATTAAAAAAGGTACTGCTAGAGTTTTATGTACTGCTAAATCTCTTGATAGAGGTTTAGATATTGAAGATTTAAGATTTGGATTAACTACTAGTGGTACTCAAAATCCTACTCAATATAAACAACGTAGAGGTAGAACAGGAAGAAAAGAACATAATATTTTTGGAGATGTTCCAGTATTACTTGTTAATTTATATGTAGTAGGAACTCAAGATGAAAAGTGGTTAAGAAAAAGACAAGAAAATTCTAAACATGAAATTGTTTGGGTAAATTCTATTGAAGATATTTCATATATACCACCTGCTAATATAGAATTTACAACTAATGACTTATAAAAGATGATAGTAGAAGATTCTTATGTATCTTTTTTAATAGAACATGATATTACTCAAGCTCAATTTTTATTACTTTATCTTATATATAAAAATAGACCTGATTTAATTAGAAAATATAAAGAAAAATTTCCTAGTGATGATGGTACTATGATTGGTCAATATTATACAGATGATTTAATTAAAAAAGGTTTATTAATTAAATCTAAAGAAGATAAAATTACTTTAAGTACTAAATTTCTTTCTATATTTATTAATAAACATGAAGCTTGTGAGCAAATTTTTAGTGTATATCCTACACATTATAATAAAGATGGAATGGATATACCTCTTACTGCTATGGATAGAAATATTTTTGCTAATTTATATGATACTTATATTCAAAGTTCTATATTAGAACATTTAGAAGTAATTAAAGATATACAATATGCAAAAGAAAATAATATCCTTAATATAGGAATTGAAAAATTTCTTAAAAGTAAATATTGGTTAATAATTAGACCAAAAAGATTAGAAGGTAAAATTAAAGAAACTACATTACTTAAAATAGACCATGACTTCTAAAGCTAAAGATTTATATGTACCTACATTAAAAACTAAAAAAGATATTAATGAAGAAGCACTTAAAACTATAGAATTAGAAAGAAGTGGTAAACAACTTGGTTTAAGAACTCGTTTTGGTAAATTAAATACAGCTATTGGTAAATATTTTAGATTTAAACAAGTAGTATCTATTAATGGTCTTTCAGGTCATGGAAAATCTTCATTTTTAAATATGTTATTAGAAGATTTTAAAAATCCTAAAATTAATGGTAATTTTGAAGAACCTCTTGTAATAGTTCATAATACTTGGGAAATGATACCTTCTGATGAAGTAATTAGAGGTATTAGTTCTAAAGTAGAAAAATCACATTTATATTTACTTAGTTCTGAAATTAATAAAGAAACAGGAAAATATAATAGAGTTAATGATTTTGAGTTTCAAACTATTAAAGATATTTTAACAGAAGATGATAAAGATGACCATTATTATTTTGATGAACCTACAACATTATCAGGTATTATTGAAAATATTAAAGTAGCTATTAAATTTTATCAAGATAAATATGCATTAGAAATTGAAAATGGAACTAAACCTCTTTTTCCTAAAGTTGTTGTTGCTCTTGACCATACACTTTTAGTAGTAGGAAAAGAAGGAAATTCTATTATAGATACTATGTTTGGTTTAGCTTCACTTGCTATACATCTTAAAAAGAAAGGATATTTAGTATTATTTATAGGTCAATTAAATAATGAAATAGAAAAACTTGAAAGAATTAAAAATGTTCAAGGTCATTTTCCTATAAAATCAGATGTATATGCACAAGCTCAATTATATAATGCTTGTGATATTGTTACTGTTATTCATCAACCTGAATTATTAGGTATTCTTGAATATGGTAGAAAAAGATTTAAAACAAGTAAATTAGTACATCTTCTTTTATTAAAAAATAGATTTAGTAATGTAGGTAGTGTTTGGTTTGAAAATGCCCTTGAAAGAGGAAAATTCTTTGAAATTGAGCCGGAAAGTAATACTTAAAAAATTGATGAAAAAAATTATAAAAATTTAGTAAAATAAATTACTATTTATTTTGTAAACTCGTATAATTGACTTATATTTGTATCACATTTAACAAGTACAAGGCAATTCGAGTATATTTAATCGAAAGTACTAAAACTCTTAATAGAGATTATGATAAACGAAAACAACGAGAAAGTTGAAAATGTAGAAACACAAGATAATCAAGGAAAGGTTATCACTGAAAAAGTAGAGAGTAGTGATATTATTAATGATGATGAAGTTATTGAAGCTGAACTTTCAGGGATGGAAGAAGAATTAATAGCAAAATCTAATAATATACCTACTCTTTCTTTTAGTAATGATTCTAACAAAACTCAAAACTTTGCTCTTATTAGAGATACTGCACGTCATATTAATGATATGACTCAGATAGCTAATGTTATAATTAAAAGTAAACTTAGTCCTTTAAAAAATGCAAATGATGTTATTTTAGCAATTATTACAGGTAATCAATATAATTTACCTTTTATGGCTAGTATTGCTAATATATATCCTATTAATGGTAGACCTTCTATGGGTACTCATATTATTAGAGGTCTTATTTTAAGGAATAAAATTATGTTTACTAAAATCTATGATTATGAACCTATGTTTGAGTATGCTAAAGCTAAAAAAGTAGAAGATAAATTAGTAGTAGTTACTAGAACAATTAAAGTTAATAATGTAGATAAACAAGTACCTGTTATTTTAGGCACATTTACTACTAAAGATGCTCCACAAGAATTACATATAAAAGGTGATGTATCTATAGATAGAATAACTAAATATCAATTTAAAAGAAAAGTAAAACAAATTGATGGTAGTTATGAAGATTTAGTAATATATGCTGAATATAAAATTTCAGATGCTAGAACAGCAGGATTTTTAGATAAAGATAATTGGATTAATCATCCTGCTAGAATGTTAGATGCTAGAGCATTTAATATTGGAGCAAGAGAAATAGCAGATGATATACTATTAGGTATGATGTCTATTTCTGAACTTGCCGATGAATATAATACTCCTTATACTATTGATGCTACTCTACAAGAAAGAGTAAAAAATTAACAACAAAATTTATTAAATAAAGTATTATGTTAGTATTTAAAAACATTACAGGTAAAAAAGAAGCAAAAACTTTTAATCATGAAGTAGTTATGGCGGTAACTACTAAAGGAGAATTTCGTTTAACTCCTAAAGTTCAACAAAAATTAGATATTCGTGAAAATGATTCTATTGTAGTTTTAACTACTGAAGACCCAGAAACAAGAAAAGTATCTGTATATCTTGCAAAAGGTTTAAAAGGAGAACCACAATTAGACGAAAATGGTAAAGAAGTTCGTGATGGTAGAGGAAGAGTTGTTTATAAAGAAAATACAGGTTTTGGTGCTTTAACTAGACCTGCTTCTGAAGGAAGTTCTTTATTTAAACTTACTGCTGCCGGTGCATGGAATATTTTATCAGGAAAATCAGATTCTGTTGAATATTTTACTTTAGGTGAAGGTATTCCTGTATCTCTTGAAACTGAATTAAAAAATGAAGCCGGAGAAACTGTTATGTGTGAAACAGTTGCTTATGAATTAATTTTCAAAGAATCTAAACCTGCTAAAAAAAGAGCTGTAAAAGCTAAAGTAGAAGGTGAAGAAAATAATGAAAATAATTCACAATCTCATTCTGTTGGAGAAGCAGAAGATTTTGAAGAAGAAGATTTAGAAGATTTAGAAGAAGAAGAAGAAGTATAATATCTTCTAGATAATACTAATAAAGCGTCTGCTATTGTAGACGCTTTTTTTTGATTTAATATAATAGCTATTTATTAAACCTTTCCTAATTATTATTACAATGGAATTAAATTTAAGTATTAATAAAGATACTCAAGGAACTAATGCTGTTCCAATTCAAACTGCTAGACAACTTCAAGTTGCTACTTCTATTTTTCCTTATAAATATGAGTTTCCTACTGCTTTTCTAGTTAAAGTATCTTTTGAACCTGAAAAAGAAGTTACTAGAAATGATGTAACTGAAAAAGTACCTGCTCTTGGATTTTTATTTAAAGATAAAGAAGGTAGACAATTACAACATTGGGAATATCCTATTGATATGACTTCTGATAGTGCACAAGACCTTCAATCTGCTTTAATAGGAAGAATTAAACATATTTGGGATGAAACTATTGGAGCTGATAAATTACCTGATGGTGCTATGTCCGGTAAAAGTTTTTCTGAATTTTATGATAATGTAAGTAAAGCTTTTAATAGTATTGTTTATACTAAAGATGATAAACCTCGTAAAACTTATGCTTCTAAAGAACTTTATCTTAAAGTTACTTTTTGGAATACTAGAGTTCAACTTCCTAAATATCCTAATTTTATTCAACAAGCTAAACAAGGTGAAAATTATAGACCTTGTGAACTTAGAATTAATACAACTTATGATATTTTAGAACCTAAATCTAAACCTAAAGCAGGACAAGCAGGAAGTGCACATGATGCTGGATATCCATCTGAAAGTTCATTTAGTTCTAATTTTGCAGATGATTTACCTGATGTATAAAATTTAAATAATAATAGTAGTAATAAAGCAGGTTAGAAATAACCTGCTTTTTTTATTAATTATGTTAAATTTAAAAGTATTACCTGAATTAACAAAACCTTATATATTAGATAGGGTAAGTCAAGAGGAAATAATGGAATTTTATCTTAATGTTCCTGTTAATGATAAAACTTTACAAGGCAGTTCCTTTTTATCTAAATTTAGAAGTGAATCTAATCCTGATGTTAATCCTACTTGCAATTATTATTACTCAGATAGTGGTAAACTTAGAGTAAGAGATTGGAATGGTTCTTTTAAAGGAGATTGTTTTGATGTTGCTAGTTATTTTACTAAAATTAATATTAAAACTTCTCAAGGATTTAAATTATTGCTTAATAAAATAGCTTATGATTTTAAGATACATAAATATGCTACTGATGAAGAAAGAAAAAAATTTAATAACCTTTATCAACAACATTTAACTACTAGAGAATTAAAAGTATTCAAAGTAGTACCTCGTGTATTTAATAAATATGATGCTAATTATTGGCAAAAAAGATATGGAATTGATTTAGAAACTTTAAAATTAGGTAAAGTAATTCCAGTATTAGAATTACACATAGAAAATAAAGAAGGATATTTAACTCAAATTTATACTTATAACTCTTATAATCCAGCATTTGCATATTATGGTGGTAAAATTAATGGTATTATATTATGGAAAATATATATACCATTAACTAAAGATAAAACTAAAAAATTTATAACTAATTATTCTTTTGTTCAAGGAGTACATTTACTTAAAGCAAGTAGAATTATTATAATAACTAAATCTTATAAAGATGTATTATGTTATAAAATGTATGGAATAACTGCTATTTGTGTACCTTCAGAAACTTTTGTAATTTCTAAAGACCTTATGTTTAAATTAAAATCACTTGCTGATATTGTAATTACTAATTTTGATTATGATAAAGCAGGAATTATATTAGCACGTAAATATAAAAGAATACATAATTGTTATCCTTTAATGTTTACTAGAGGTAGATTTAATCAACCTGATTTTGGTGTAAAAGATTTTAGTGAATTTAGAGAAACATTTGGTCATGAAAAAACTGTAAATTTAATTAAAACTATATATAATACTCATGAACATATTTTAGATTATATTACTAATGAAAACAAACGATTATTATCATGGCTAACGAAATAGTAAATAAAATTAATGCTTTTAATGAAAAGCAAAATAAATTTATACAACAAACTAATGTAGTAGTTTTAAGAAAATATAAAACTAAACTTAAACCTACTACTGAAAGACTTATTGAAATTCCAGCTACAGTACAAATAGTATTAGTTAAATCTAATGAAGAAGAAACTATAAAAATTAAACAACAAGAAAAATTAACAGAAAAAGTACTTCAATTTCTTAAAGATAATAATATTATTCAATTAAGAGAAGAAGTTAAAGTTGTTTATTATTGTGGTGATTTAAGAAATTATACTGCTACTGATGAAATTGTATATAAATTTCCTCAAAGAAGAGTAGATATAAAAAATAATAGACCTGAAAGATTTAGAGATTATAGTAAAACATTAGAACAACAAAAGAATATTATGTCTTTAGTTAACACAGCTCCTACAGCAGATATTAGTTGGAAAACTGCAATAAGAAAAGTAGGTAGTAATTTTGGATTATTATTAAAAATAGTAACAGAAAATTAAATATAAATTATAATACTATGAAAAATACAGTATTTTATGAAGGAAATGTAGTTCAATTTAGAAAAAATGTAAATGGAACCAACAAAGATACTAGTTTTCAATTTGAAGAAGTTGATATAATTAATAGAATTGAATTAAATAATACTTTAACTATTTTATTTAATAGTGGTAAAGTATTAATTAAAGATAATATTATTAATTATAATAGTTGGTTTAAAAGACATTTTAAAATATTAATATAGGGAGTTTTATACTCCCTTTTTTATGCTTAATTATGACAGAAATTTTATATAAAAAAGATAGTAAAGGTAAAGTACTTCAATGGTCAGCAGAAGTTAATAAAAATATACAAGGTATACAAATTATACTTAAAGCAGGAGAATTAGAAGGAAAAATAGTAGAAACTACTAGAAATAATATTAAAGGAAAAAACATTGGAAAATCTAATGAAACATCTCCTTTAACACAAGCTACTTTAGAAGTAGAAAGTCTTTATAGACGTAAAAAAGATTTAGGTTATAAAAGTTTAGAAGATATTGGATATAATAATTATCTTAAAGAAAATGAGGATTTTGGATTATCTTCTACAACCAACACAATTTCTATGGGGGAATATTTAAAAAAACATTTACCTATTGATAATACTGATGCTCTTGGTAATCTTAAACCTATGAAAGCTCAACAATATTATCGTAGTAAAAAAGATTGGATTGACCCTAATGGTAAATTATGGGATGATAGAAAATATTTTTATTTACTTAATCCTTATGAACCTAAAGAAAAAGGAGCAATTATTATTAAATTTCCTTGTTTAATACAACCTAAAATTAATGGAGTTAGATGTACTATTAGTTTTATTAATAATAAAGTACAAATACTTAGTAAAGAAGGTAAGAGATATAATCTTCCCCACTTAGAAGTTGTGTTGGTTGGTAACAAAACTTTAATAGATGAAAATCTTAAAGGTTATGGACTTGAATTAGATGATATATTTTTCGATGGTGAATTATATATTCATGGAGAAAAATTACAAACTATATCTTCTGCTGTTAAAGCTCCTAATTTAGATACAAATAGAGTTCAATTTATTGCATTTGATTTAGGTGTTAAAAATCTTAATAATATTTCAAGATTTACAATTCTTAAAGATATTATAAATCAAATTAAAGAAAAAGATTTTACTAATTCAATAGATGTTGTAACTACTTATAAAATTAAAAGTGATGCTACAGTTCAAACACTTACTGATAATTATATTAAAGATGGTTATGAGGGTTCTATTTTAAGAAATCCTGAAGGATTTTATCAATTTGGTAAACGTCCTATGGATATGGTAAAACTTAAAAGAGTTATAGATGAAGAATTTAAAATTATTGATATTATTCCTCAAGATAAAAATCCTGATTTAGGTTTATTTGTTTGTAGAACTAAACAAGGTAAAGAATTTCAAGTAAATCCTAAAGGAGATAATAATTTTAAATCTTTAGTTTTATTTCAAAAACATTTATTTATTAATAAAATGCTTACTTGTACATTTTATGAATATACTGAAGATATGATACCTTTTCATGTAATTGATAATATTGTAAGAGACTATGAATAATAATATTACTATAAATTATGGTATAGGAGAAAATTATCTTAAAGATTGGGGTATTCAAGAAGCTCTTAGAGAAATATATCAAAACTTTATTGATTATGGTAATTTTACTCAACAAATAGGTATTTCTGCTATTGTCAATAATATTGAATATATTAGTATTACTCTTAAAAATGATTTTAAACCTGATAATTTTTCTTTTCTTAAAATAGGAGAATCACAAAAAGAAGATAAAGAAAATTCAATAGGACAACACGGAGAAGGACTTAAAATGGCTTTTCTTATATTTTTACGTCTTAATTATCCTATTGAACTTAAAGCTAATAATCATATAATAAAACCTATTTGGCAAGAACAAGCTATATTAGGTACTACATTAGCTTTAGAATTTAAACCTTTTGAATCAAATACTAATTTTTATCTTGGTTTTACTATACCTAAATCTGATTTTGATTATTTTAATAATAACTTAATTAAAAAGAAAGATATTATATATTCAAATGAATATCATGGAGATATAGTAGATAAACCAGTAGGTAATATTTATTCAGGTAAATTATTTGTATGTAATCTTAAAAATATTAAAAAATCTTATAACTTTCCACCTGCTAGACTTAAACTAGATAGAGATAGAAAAGTACCTGGAAGTTTTGAAGTTAGTTATCATAGTTCTAAAATTAATGAAGCACAAGCTGAAATTAATTTTGTAGACCAAAATTATGATGATTATAGATACGTAAGTCATATTCCTAGTACTTATTATCCTTCTATTAAAGCTAGAGCAGTAGGAGAAAATATAGAGTTTATTGCAAAAGTAGTAGATAAAGAAACTAATGAAATTAAAGAAGTTCTTATTACTAATCAAAGTATGAAAGAACATTTTAAACAACAAAGTTTTTTTCAAAAAGCAATTAATGGTATTAAAAACTTTATAGCTTCTAAATTTGGTATTAAAGAATTACTAATTAAATTTAGAAATAAACATTGTTATAGTGAAGAAGCTAAAAAAGATTTTGATATTATATTAAATAAATTAGGTATTACATTAAATGATACTTCAGATGAATTAATCTTTTAAATTAATTAAATAAATATGTTTATACAAAAATTAGATTCAGGATTTATAATAACTGATAAAAATAATAAAAAAAAAGCAATAGAAAATTTAGATTCTATTAGAAATTTATTATTACAAAAAATTGATGAAGGATTAAATAAACTTAAAAGTCCTAGTTATAATAATTTAAGTATTGATATTAAAATAGATTTTAATATTCCTATTATAAAAGATGATAATTTATAATAATCTTAAAATATTAACTATTAAACCTAGTGGTAGAAGTAGTGATTTTATTAGTCCTTCTTTTGCCACTGGTTGTTTATTAGAATGTTCATATTGTTATATGAAACGTAATACTCCTAAAGGAGTTACTTTATATAATAATGTTAATGATATATTATTAGCAATAGATAAACATTCTAAAAAAACTAAAATTATTAAACCTAATCAAACTGATGAAAAATATATAACTTATGATATAAGTTGTAATGAAGATTTTGCATTACATTTACCTCATCATGATTGGTATAAAATTTTTACTTTTTTTAAACAACATCCTAGAGCTAAAGCTACACTTGCTACTAAAATAGTTCCTAAAAAACTTCTTACTTTTAATCCTAATAATAAAATTAGAATTAGATTTAGTTTAATGCCTCAACTTATTGCTAATATAGTTGAACCTAAATCAGCTAAAATTCTTGATAGAATTAAAGCTATTAATGATTTTATTGAATCAGGATATGATGTTCATGTTAATTTTAGTCCTGTTATTTTATTTAATAATTGGATAAAACATTATGCTGAATTATTTATGTTATTAGATATTTATGTTAAAGAAGAATATAAACATAAAGTTAAATGTGAAGTTATATTTCTTACTCATAATGAAGCTAAACATTATTATAATTTAGAAAAAAATATTAAAGGGGAAAACTTGCTATGGGTTCCTAATTTACAAGAAACTAAAGTTTCACAATATGGTGGTACTAATATAAGATATGAAGTTAATATTAAAAGAGATGCTATTAATGAATTTATTAAAGTTCATAATTCTTTAATTGCTTGGAATACAATAAGATATATCTTTTAAAATGCCACTACACGCATACAGCTTATTAAGATTTAATTATCTAACATAAGTAATACAAATATATTACTTTTATATTTTGATTTAATACACACGCTTAAAATCAATTTTAAATTCAAAAATTATGTCAGAAAATATTGACAATGAAGAAATTATCGATGATGATAATGTAAGTCAAGGACTTACTAAATTTCTTAATGTTTATAATGCAGACCATATAGCAGTTGCAGATGCATTAGTAGATAAATTAAGAGAAGGTTATATAAATCCTATTCAATTTCATTTAGCAATGAAAAGAATGGAAAAATTAGTAGAAGTTGTTAGTAAGAATGATGATGCTAAAGATATTATAATATCTGAAGTTAGAAAAAATCTTTCAGGTAATGTTAAAACTGTTAAAATGTTTGGAGCTAGTTTATCTGTAGCCGCTACATATACTTATTATGATTTTAGGGAATGTAATGATATATATCTTAATGAATTGTATGATATACAAGAAAAAGTTAAACAATTAATTAAAGATAGAGAAGATGAATTAAAATTATTAATTCCTAATAATAATGATTTAAGAATTCCTACTGCTACTAAAGTTATTGATAGAATGCCTAGTTTAGAATGGACTGAATTAGGACAAGATTGTGTTGTTAGTGCTCCTATTAAAAAACAAAAAGAAGGAGTTAAAGTTTCATTTGATAAAAATAAATAATATGGTTATTAGTTATATTAATAAAGTTAAAGAATTTATGACTTTATTTGAACAACCTGTACATGAAAGTATTATTAATATTCCTGAAGATAGAAATAAACTTCGTATTGAATTAATATTTGAAGAATTAAAAGAATATGCTGAAGCTAGTGGATTATCTGATCATTTTGCAGATTTATGTTATGATTATCATAAAGCTTATAATCCTGATAAAAATCAATATAATGTAGTAGAACAGCTTGATGCTTTATGTGATTTACAATATGTACTATCAGGTGCTATTATTGAACATGGTTTTACTAATATTTTTGATGATGCTTTTGAAGAAGTACATAGAAGTAATATGAGTAAAGTATCTAATAGTAAAGAAGAAGCTTTAGATACTTGTGTAAAATACCAAAAAGAAAGTATAGAATGTACAGCTAAAGAAATAAAAGGTAAATTTATTACTTATAGAGATAAAGATAATAAAGTTCTTAAATCAATTAATTATTCTCCGGCTAATTTAAAACAATTCATTAATGAATCTAATAGCTAAATATTCTTTAAAATTTAATAAAGAATTAAGAATTTATACTGATGATAATTCTGAAAGTCCTAGAGATTGGGGAAATAGTGATATATTTTTAGTTTATGACCATCCTAATTTTTATGTAGAAATAGAAGGCTATAAACCTATTGATATATATAATTATTTATATAATAATTATGAAAATTATAAATTAAATAATTATTATATATTTACTGTATATGCTTATATACATAGTGGGATTTTATTATCATTATCTCATCAAGGTGATAAATTTGATGTAAGTTCAACAGGATTTATATTAGTTGATAAAAATGATTTTGATTTTGATTTACAACGAAAACATAATGATGAATTAAAAGATTTATCAGATGAAGAAATTGCTAAATATTATGCTAATAATTTAATTACTAATTGGAATAATTATTTAGCTGGAAATGTATATAGATTTGAATTAGTTAATTTTAAAAAATATAAAAAATTATATTTATTTAAAAATAAAGAAGAATTATCTAAAGATACATTTATTGAAGATACATTTATTGAAGAAGAAGTAATAGATTCTTGTGGAGGATTTTATAGTAATGATTTACAAGAATTATTAAGTTATATAGATAATAAATATATAACAGAAGAAATTAAACAAATTAAAACTTTTAATTAAATAATGATACAAGCAAAAATAGTGGCAGATTCATTAAGTCCACAAGGTCATAGATTAACAACTTTAGAAGTTGTAATGCCTAGATATATACTTGCTGAATTTAATACTCATAGGATATTGAGTAAAAATAGTGCAAGTAGTAGAGCTATACCATTTAATAAAATGGTTAAGAATGTACAAGAAAATCCTTTCATTCCTTATGCTTGGCAAATTGATCATAAAGGTATGCAAGGTAGTAATTATTTTACTGATGAAGAACAAATATCCGAACATAGATTACAGTGGTTAGAAGCTAGAAATATTGCAATACAAGTTGCAGAAAATATGAATCATGTTGGTAATGTAACTAAACAATTATGTAATAGATTACTTGAACCTTTTATGTATCATAAAGTACTTGTATCAGGAACTGAATGGGAAAACTTTTTTAATCTTAGATGTCCTCAATATGAATACATTGCTGAAGGAGAAACATATACTACTAAAAGTTGGAAAAGTTTAGAAGATATGTTAGTTAAAAGAAAACGAGATTCTTTATTAGAAAATGCTTATGAAGTAAATCAAACTAATACTCTTTTTAGATTAAAACATAATAAAGGACAAGCTGATATTCATATGATGTTTTTAGCAGAAGCAATTTATGATGCTATACAAGAATCAACTCCTAGAAAACTTAAAGAAGGAGAATGGCATATTCCTTATGGAGATAATTTTGATATGGGTAAAATAGCTAGTATATCAACAAAATTAGATATATCTATAACAGAAATAGTATGTAAAATTTCTGTAGCAAGATGTGCTAGACTTTCATATCAAACATTAGGAGATAATCCTGAAATTAATTATGAAAAAGATTTAGAACTTTATGAAGTTTTAAGTAAATCAGGTCATTGGAGTCCTTTTGAACATGTTGCTAGAGTTATGACTGAATATGAATATAATAGTTATTTACATGGAAGACCTTTAAATGGAGGTATATATAGTGAAAGGGGTTGGTGTAGAAACTTTAAAGGATTTATTCAACAACGTGCTTTAATTGATTAATTAATTAAATAAAAATATGAAGATACAACAAGATACAAAAGATGAAAATATACATATCTATTCTGTTGGTCTTGTTGTTCTTTATTCTGTTTATGGTAGATTATTAGAACTAAGACAAGATAGTACAGAAACTTCTACATTTAAAATATCTGTTATTGATGAAGATTTAGATAAAGAAACTGATGGATATAGTATAGAATTTTGTTCATCTGATGAATTAATTAAAATAATTCAAGATTTTAAAAAGAAATTAAATAATAGTAAAAAATAAAAAAATGTTAAAACTTAAAATACAAGTTCAAGATGAGGATAAATTTGAATTAGTACTTCAACTATTATCTCAACAACTACATAAAGAATTATATAAAATTGAACCACTACATAAAGAATTATATAAAATTGAACCACTAGATATTGAATCTGATAAAAATAATATATATTTCTTATTAGAATATGCTCATTCTAAATTTATTAATAGAATACTAATTAAAATTAAAGATTTAATTGAAATTATAGAATTTAATATAGAATATGCTTATATTTACAGTAGAGAAGAAGCTTATACTGATATTGATAATCAAACTAATAGAAATATTATTTATAATAATTTAAAATATTAATTATTATGAAAATAAAAATAGAATTAGAAATAGAAGTTGTAATTACATCTGAAGATAATAAAGAACCTAGTGTTACTGATAGTTTAATACTAAAAAGTATAACAAAAAAAATAGGAACTAAAGTAGAAAAAATGTATATTGACGAACTTAAAATAACTAAAACTGAAATAGTATGATAATAGGAATTAGTGGTAAAATAGGAAGTGGTAAAGATACTGTTGGTAAGATTATACAATTTCTTACTATTCTTAATAAATCAGATAAAGTGCATTGTAATATGTGGAAATTTCATTTTGATAAAAATAATAATGCTATAACTAGTATATTAAATGAATCTGATTATGAAATTAAAAAGTTTGCTGATACTCTTAAAGATATGGTATGTATTCTTATAAGTTGTACTAGAGAACAATTAGAAGACCATGATTTTAAGAATAAAGAACTTGGAGAACAATGGAGAATATGGTATATAATTCATTATAAATTATCTAATAATAATAATGAAGGTAGAATAGGTAAAATATATTCATCAAAAGAAGCTTTATTAGGATATGAATCTTCTGATTTTTTTAAAAATCTTAAATTAAATGGTTATCAGATTGTTTCAAAAGTATTAACTCCTAGATTATTACTACAATTATTAGGTACTAATTGTGGTAGAGATATTATACATCCTAATATTTGGGTTAATAGTTTATTTAGTGAATATAATAATACTTGGAGAGCTTTAGATATAATGAATATGTCTAATAATTCTGTAAAAAGAATTTCAGAAATATCAGAATCTAATTGGATTATTACAGATATGAGATTTCCTAATGAACTTGAAGCTGTTAAAAGTAGAGGAGGTATTAATATTAGAGTTAATAGATTTAAAGAACCTTTATATGATTATTTAGGAGATAAATTAACACTTAAAGAATTATTTCATCAAATACATAAAGATACTGGAGAATATCCTTTAAAAACTTATGCTGATGAACATTGGTTAATTAAAGAACACGAATCTGAAACAGCATTAGATAATGCTGAATTTGATTATACTATTGATAATAATGGTAATATTGAAGATTTAATTGAAAAAATAAAAAAAATATTAATTAAAGAGAAAATTATTAATGCTTAATTTATTAGAAGAAACTAAACATCTTATTAGAGAAGGTAGAGTAGTAGGTAATACTACTAGGCAAGTAGATACTGCTATTGATTTATTACATCAAAGTCATGAAATTCTTGTAGTAGACCATAGTAATACTAGTAGTGGTATGCATCATTTACTTCATAAGATTAATAAAAGACTAGAATTTATGTATAATCATTTATTTGGTACTAAGATTAAATTAAGACATTATATTATTGATAGTATTGTTGTTATTAAGTTAAAGATTGATACGTAAAAAATAAAGTAAATATGACAGAAACACAAGTTAAACAAGTTATTGGTCAATTAGAAGCATCAATTGATAAAGCAGAACCTTATACTAGTAAAGAAGAATTTGAAGAATATTGTGATAATGTTCAAAGTTGTATTACTAGATGGAAAGTTATTTTAAAACAAATTAAAGAAAATGAAAAGTAATTATATAGAAGGTAAAATAGGTACTAGATTATATCAAATTAATAGAGATAATAGAATTGATGGATTAATTGAATCTAGATTTAATATATTTGAATGTCATTTTATTTTTAAATATAAACAATTTACTTTATTTGGTTTTAATTTAATTAATCAAGGCAATATAGATATAAAAGTATATGAAAAATATACTAATTTTTTTAATAAACTTATTTATAATACTGAAGAATTTAAAACTATTATTAATTTAAATAAAATTGATTCAATTAATATTGATTCAGATAGTTTTATAATATATAATGGTTGTATTATTTATATTTCAAGAAATAATACTATTATAAATAAATTTTATGATTTTGCTATAGATTTTAATGATTTAAAACAAGAACTTAATAAATTATTAAAAGATGAACTTCTTATATTAGAATCTAAAAA
>Ga0315900_10006187_pt1 | contig 16165 bp, 6 predicted proteins | sample LakEriMetagenome_FD_203521 | JGI IMG/M metagenome (GOLD analysis project Ga0315900, IMG submission 203521) | Freshwater fungal communities from buoy surface, Lake Erie, Ohio, United States - Buoy 12 MA114 | ecosystem: Environmental > Aquatic > Freshwater > Lake > Lake biofilm | place: USA: Lake...
AGATCGAACGGTGAGTGTACGGGCAGTACTGGTACCGCAGCTGTTGCTGGCGGTTACGGCCACATTACCGCTCACAAATCCAGCCGGGAAGGTAACAGAAACGGAGGTGGTACCCTGTCCGCTGTTGATGGTGGCTCCTGATGGAACGCTCCAGTTATAGGTGGTGGCTCCCGTGGTGGAGGCCGGGCAGGAGTAGGTTTGAGTACTTCCTCCGCAAACACCCACGGAAGTTCCGGTGATGGAAGCCGGGGTAAGAGGCGCAGCGTACACGGTAACGGACCGGGCGGTGCTGGTAAAGCAGGCCGTGCCTGATCTAACGGTAACGGCACCGCTGGTGAAAGGAGATGGGAAGGTTACGGTAATGGAAGTTGTACCCTGACCGCTGTTGATGACGGCCCCTGTTGGCACGGTCCAGGTATACAGGGATGCTCCGGAGACGGCAGCTGTGCTGTAGGTTCTCTGGCTACCTGCGCAGACGGCGGTAACAGACCCAGTGATGGAAGCAGGCACAGCGGTATTGCGGCTAAGCGCCAGGGTTCTGGCGGCGGAGGTGCCGAGACAGTTTCTGGCAGTTACGCTGAGCGTACCGCTGGCAAAAGCGGAAGCAAATTGCAGTACAATCTGGTTGCTACCCTGACCGCTGACGATGCTTGAATTGGCTGGAGCAGTCCAGGTGTAGGAAGTGGCGCCGCTCACGGGCACAACGGTGTAGGTCTGGGCAGCGGTAGAGCAGACACCGGCAGCTGCACCGGAGATGGCACCGGGCTGGGCGGGCACGGCAGAAACGACGGTTAGGTTCATGCAACGCTGAGTGCCGTTTACGCAATTATTGCGTGGCGTAACGCAGACGCTTCCGCCGGCGAAGGTGGAGGAGAAGCTTAGTGAAATACTGTTGGTGGTGGAAGAACCTGTGGCACCGTTTGGCAGTGTCCAGGTGTAGGCGGTGGCACCGGCAACAGGGTCAACGGAATACAGATTGCCGCTGGTACTTCTGCAGACCTGTCCGGCACCGCTCATCTGACCAGTGGCAGGCAGTGCCGGAGTACCAATGTCGATGGTTCCGTCGCAGTTGTCGTCGATGCCGTTGCATACTTCAGCAGCGGCGGGATTGACGGCGTTATTGCCGTCGTTGCAGTCGCTGCTGTTGCTCACGTAGCCGGAGGGCTGGCTGCAGGCCTGCAGGGAAACTGCGGCACTGCCGAATCCGTCGCCATCGGCATCGGCGAACCAGGTGGTGGCATTTTGCTGGAAAACAGATGCGGAGCCATTCATGTTGCGGCTGCAGCCGGTTGAGTTGTTGGTGGCCGTTACGGTGATGGTTCCGTTTCCGGTGATGCTGGCTGAAAGGGCGGATCCTGTTCCGGACACCACCGCAGCAGAACCGCTGGCTGTAAAGCGGAAGTCATAACTGACGCCGGTTTGCGAACCGGAAAGATTTACCGAAGCCCCTGTGCCCGGAACGGAGCAGTAAGTTCCTCCGCCGCTGGTTGTAAACAGGGATGGAGCAGGATTTACCGTGACGGTAATTCCCGGTGATGTAAGCAGGCTGCCGCAAATGGTACCGGATACCGTGTAAACACCGGAAGCAGTGGCAGTAAAGGATTGACTGCTTGCTCCTGAAACCGGATTTCCGTTTAAATTCCATTGCCAGTCCGGCATGCTGGTGGAAGTCAGCACAACAGAACTTCCTTCACAAAAGGTTGTGGGTCCGGATGCAGAAACAGAAACTGTCTGGGCGGAATTGAGTTCGGTAATGTGGATATTCAGGCTGCCTGTATCCGAACCATTTCCTTCAAAAACAGCGAAGTAGGTAGTATTGGGAGAGACGGAATATTCGATGGAACCTGCAGTACCTGTGCACAGAACACCATTATTGTTGTTCGAAAAAAGGTGATTTCCATTTGCATCCAGTAAATGAACGTATGTGTCAAAAGAACTCCCGCAGCTTGAAATTTTTATTTTCTCTGCACATCCTCCGGTATTGAAACGGTAGAAAATATCGGCAGAAGGCTGATTGTTCAATCCGGAATAAGAATTTGTATAGCCTGAAGACTCGCCATTTGCGGCAGTTCCAGCATAAGGCAGTCCCTGGATGATGACCGGCAGGTCACGGTTATCACCTGGTCTTGGACTGACAGTCACGGTGATTTCATTCGAGTATGCATCCGGCATTCCTTCACCCGATACTCTGGTTCTCAGTTTTACATTGCCGGGCAAGAAGCTGGCCTGAAGACTGGCGGAATTTGAATTCTGAATGTCTGACCAGCTGTTTCCGTTATCCAGGGATTTCTGCCAGATGAGGCTGTTACCAGTCCAGCCCTGAACCGAAAAATTTCCTGCTGTTCCGGCAACAAGACTGAAAGGTCCTGTAATGCTGCCGCCGGAAATCCCGGCCTGATAAACCCTTACGTAATCCACTTCCAATTCGGCCTGCGTAAAGGATGCGCTTATGGATGGCTGAATGGCAAGGTTAATGAGAAGGTATTGTTCCTTCGTGAATGGCCAGGTGGATGAATTTTTTACGGCGGGCTGGTAGGTATAATGCGTAACACCATCAATTTTAAAGATGATCCGGTCGGGATTCCATTCCATGCTGTACACATGGAAATCACTTATGGCTGTTCCCACGAAACGGCCGCCATAATTCACTGTAGATCCATAACTTGAAGGTGTATGGATGGCACTTTGAATGTAATTCGGATTTATTCCCCAATGTTCCATTACATCAAGTTCACCGCATGCTGGCCAGTTGGTGGTTCCAAATCCCCTGGTTTGCCAGTAGGCCCCGGTCTCGTTGATGTTTTTACCCAGTGTCCAGAATGCCGGCCAGGTACCGGCACCGGCCGGAATTTTAGCACGGAACTCTACCTTGCCATAAGTAAAAGCAAATTTCGAATTCAACCGCGCTGAAGTAAAGGCTTTTGTAACACCCTGATCTGTAAAATTCTCTCTTTTCGCTCTGACTTTTAATGTCCCGTTGCTGACTTCTGAATTTTCAACCCGGTTGGTATAATGCTGAAGTTCTCCGTTAAACCAGCTTCCCCCATTTGGTAATTTTGTCTGATGAAACCATTTGGCGGAATCCAATACCGCCGTTCCGTTAAATTCATCCGACCAGACCAACAGGTTATATTCCGGATCCTGAGTAGGCGGATTAATTGCAATTGTTCCATCATACATAAAATCATCCAGGTATGCCAATACCTGATTGTTGTTGTTTTCGCCGTTTACCTGGATAACAACTCTGTTGAAATCACTTCGCTGGATTGGTGGTGCTAAGCCGGGATCAAGGTTAATCCAGTTATCAGAGGAAAAATTAAAGCTGACAAGTTGCCATTGATTCAGGGAAACGGGCTTAATAATTTCAGACTGTGTAATCCAGGGAGAGGCCAGACTTCCGTTCTGTAATTTCAGTGAAACCTGATTCGGCTGGCTGCCGGTAAGACCAGAGGAAGGAACATAAATTTTAAGCTGAAAAGTATGGTTCTGAGTCAAATTAAAATTGGAAGGAACATCAAAACGGATGTTGGCATACTGACCACCGGTATCCTGATAGCGCAGCACCTTCGCAGAAGTATTAATACCGTTTGGATATGGATTTTGAACGCCGAGACCAAGCTGACAATCATCACCGAACCAGGTGCTGATGGTACCCTGACCTTCGAAATTATCCTGAACATTCTGGGCTTGTGCTGATGATAGTAAAACAGTCAGCATGAATAATTTCAGGAAAGCGGTTGTTCTTTTCATGTGGTGCAATTGACAGTAACCAGTAAGAGGAAAATTTCTCCGGATAATAATCAGAGCCTAAGCAAAAAACCCCTCCGTTTCGGGAGGGGTTTTAGTAATTTGAGTTACAGGTATAAGCTTACTGTTTGATGACCTTGATGATTTTATGGAAGTCATCACCCTGCATCTGGAAGAAGTAGGCACCGGCCGGCACTTTATCGAGGCTGATGATGTTATTCCCATCGCGTATAACGTCAGTGAAAACTTCCTTTCCGAGCAGGTCAGAAACTTTGAGTCTGGTCCCTTCGGGGATACCGGCTGCATCGAGGTGGAAGCTGCCATTGCCCGGATTGGGATAGATTTTGACTGTTGGTTCAGCAGCAATTGTTTCCTCATCCACAGAGCTGCGGCAGGCAGCGAGCGCAACGGCGAGTGAGCGCGCGGTGGCGTTAGTGCCGCAGGCATTGCCGGCCCTTACGGAAACCGAACCTGCCACGGTACCCCAGTTGACGGTGATGGCATTGGTACCGGCACCGGCAGTGATGCTGGCCCCTGTTGGCAGGGTCCAGTTGTAGTTTGTCACGCCGCTCACAGCAGGTGTTGAGTAAGTAATACCGCTTGCAGACGGACATACAGAAGCTGGTCCGGATACGGAAGCCGGTGTGGCCGGAATGCCGCTGAGAGCGAGTGTTCTGGCGGTACTGGCACCGCAGGCATTATTGGCTACCACAGAGAGGGTTCCGCTGACAAATCCGGATGGAACCGTCATGGTGATGGAAGTTCCGTTGTTGGCGGAGATGGTGCATCCTGCGGGAGCAGTCCAGGTGTAGGAGGAAGCGCCTGCCACAGCGGCGATGCTGTAGTTAAAGGAACCACCGGCGCAGAGGTTTACGCTGGTACCGGTGATGACACCAGGCTGTGCGGTTGCAGATCGAACGGTGAGTGTACGGGCAGTACTGGTACCGCAGCTGTTGCTGGCGGTTACGGCCACATTACCGCTCACAAATCCAGCCGGGAATGTAACGGAAGCCGAGGTAGTTCCCTGCCCGCTGTTGAGCGTAGCCCCTGCAGGCACAGTCCAGGTATAGAAGGTAGCGCCAGTGGTGGAAGCCGGACAAGTGTAAGTCTGTGTGCTTCCGCCGCAAACGCCCACGTTGGTTCCGGAGATGGAGGCGGGGGTTACCGGAGCTGCGTACACGGTAACGGATCGTGCGGTGCTGGTAAAGCAGGCCGTGCCTGATTTTACGGTAACGGCACCGCTGGAGAAACCTGTGGGGAAAGTTACGGTAATGGAAGTTGTTCCCTGTCCGCTGTTGATGACGGCCCCTGTTGGCACGGTCCAGGTGTACACAGTGGCTCCGGTAACGGCGGCGGTGCTGTAGGTTCTCTGACTGCCACCACAGACGGCGGTAACAGAACCGGTGATGGAAGCAGGCACGGCGGTATTCCGGCTAAGCGCCAGGGTTCTGGCGGTAGAGGCTCCCAAACAGTTGCTGGCAGTAACACTGAGGGTTCCGCTGGCAAAGCCAGAAGCAAACTGCAGAACTATCTGATTGGAACCCTGTCCACTCACAATGCTGGTATTGACGGGAACAGTCCAGTTATAGGATGTAGCACCACTCACGGGGACGACGGTATAAGTCTGGGTAGCGGTGGAGCAAACACCGGCCGCTGCACCGGAGATGGAACCGGGCTGACCAGGTTTGGCAGAAACGACGGTTAGGTTCATACAGCGCTGGGAGCCAGTTACACAATTATTCCTTGGTGTTACGCAGATGCTGCCACCGCCAAAGGTGGAAGAGAAGCTTACTGAAATACTGTTGGTGGTAGAAGAACCTGTTGCACCGTTGGGAAGCGTCCAGGTGTAGGCGGTGGCCCCGGCAACAGGATCAATGGAATATACATTGCCGCTGGTGCTTTTGCAGACCTGTCCGGTACCGCTCATCTGACCTGTACCAGCGAGAGCCGGAGTTCCGTTGTCGATGGTGCCGTCGCAGTTGTCGTCGATGCCGTTGCAAATTTCAGCAGCAGCAGGATTGACGGCGTTATTGCCGTCGTTGCAGTCGCTGCTGTTGGAAACATAGCCGGAAGGGGCAGTATTGACGGAAGTAGTAGTGGAAACGGCGGGATTTCCGTAGCCGTCCGCATCAGCATCCTGATACCAGGTGAAGGCAGAACAGCCTTCATCGGTCTGGCCATCGCAATCCTCATCAATTCCGTTTCCGCAGATTTCCGTTGCGCCGGGATTTGTACTGCCTGCATTATCATTGCAGTCAGTGTTATTGCTTACATAACCGGAAGGTTGGCTGCAGGATTGTGTTGATGATGAAGCATTTCCGTACCCGTCACCATCAGCATCTGCATACCAGATGCTTGCATTTTGCTGGAAAACAGAGGCAGAGCCATTCATGTTGCGGCTGCACCCTGTTGTGCTGTTTGTGGCTACTATGGTAATGGTTCCGTTTCCTGTGATGTTGGCTGAAATGGGCGATCCTGTTCCGGAAACAACTGCGGCAGAACCAGTGGCTGTAAAGCGGAAATCGTAGTTTACACCTGTCTGGGAACCGGAAAGTGCAACGCTGGCACCTGTTCCCGGAACGGAGCAATATGAACCGCCTCCACTGGTGGTATAAAGGGCAGGAGCAGGATTTACGGTTACAGCAGTAGAAGAAGAACTGGCAGAACAGCCGCCTGAAGCAGTGGTTACACTGTAGTTGCCACCGCTTGAAACCGTAATTGATTGGGATGTAGCCCCGTTGCTCCAGGTATTACCACTGGCTGCCGATGAGGTAAGGGTAACGGAATTGCCTTCGCAAAAGGTGGTTGGCCCTGAAGCTGAAATGGTTGGTGAAGTAAAATTAGTGATGCTCACATTGGTAGCAGCGGAAGTAACGGGTCCGCAATTGGGGGAGGGAGTGGTATAGGCAGGAAAATCAATCTGCCAGTTGTTAATGGTGCCAACATCTGCAGCACCCTGATCATACACCCTTAGTTTCCAGATTCCGTTCGGATTGATGCTACCGTTTCCGATTCCACCAAAGGTAGTTCTGGTCGTTGTAACTCCGCAAACAGTAAAGTTTGTTCCTACAGGTTTGAAGCTTCCTGTAAAAGGCGCAGTACCGGCAGAAATATTGGTAGTGGCCGCATCACTGAAAACCGTATTAACAAAATTATCCCCGCTGCTGCCGTTTGAATTGGCAAGAGCAAGACGGTCTCCGTTGGGTGCTTCAAGGAAGAATTTGAGGTCACCGACCCAGGGGTGGGTAATGTTGATTTTTATGGTAATACCGGATGTCGGGATGCTGGTTCCGAGCCCGGATACGGTAATCGGACTCGCGGCCTCGGTACAGGAATTATCTGCAATGCTCACAACAGTATTGTTGGAAAATGTAGATGACGGTACCGTGGTACCACTTATGGTAACCGAATAACTTCCGCTTGTTGTGGCATTGTAGGTAGTGGATGTAGCTCCCGTAATCGGACTTCCATCCTTATTCCATTGAATGTTATAGCCGGGCGATGTACCTGCTGTAAGCGTAATTCCTGATCCATCGCATTTTGTTACGCTACCCGCCGGACTGATGCTGGCTGTAGCAGTAGAAACAGCAACTGCTGTGGCTGCTGATGTAGCCGGGGTGCCGCAGGTTGTTCCTGTCACGGTATAATTTCCGGAAGCCGTAGCAGTGTAGGACTGAGAAGTAGCCCCTGAAATCGGACTGCCATTCAAATTCCACTGATAAGACGAAGGGCCTGAACTGGCGGTGAGTAAAACCGAACTACCTGAACAAAAATTCAGAGGTCCTCCGGCCGTCACAGATGGTGCACCGGCCCCGGCACTTCCTACTCCGACAGCAAACATGGCATTGGTAGTCTGAATTACCTCATTTGAGCAGGCGCCGTAGAGGTCTGTTGCTGATTGAATGGCAGCCGTTCTGGCATTTGAATACTGGGAATTGCTGGTAAGATATACTGTCAGCATCCGGTATGAAATCGCCGCGGCCTTATCAATTCCGATGGCCGAAACATTGAATGCATTGCCAAGATCATTTGTACCGCTTCCACCAACAGACAGCAGGTAAAACCAGTAATTCAGCACACCGCTGTTATAGTGTACACCGCCGTTATCGCCGGAACCGGTGTACCAGGCAGTACCAAGGTAGGTATCAGGCTGGTTGTAGGCATTAGGATTTGACATACTGCGGAAAGCCGCACCAATATCTTCTCCGATAAGCCAGTCGGCATTTACCCCGGTATAAAATTCAATGGCCGTTCCGAAAATATCGGAAAAAGCCTCATTAAGTGCACCAGATTCATAGGAGTAAACAAGGTTTGCTGTTTTGCTGGTTAAGCCATGGGTAACTTCATGGCCGGCGATATCCATGGAGGTGAGGGGTTTATAGGTAGCGTTGCCATCTCCGTAGGTCATTCTTGTTCCGTCCCAGAATGCGTTTACGTAATTGGTGCTGTAGTGCACATAACTGAGAAGTTTAAATCCGAGATTATCAATGGAATTCCGGTTAAATTTTGTGAAATAGTAATCATATGTTTTCTGTGTCCCCAGGTGAGCATCTGTGGCATACTGGTCCAGATTGGCGTTTACATTGTTCCAGGTATTATCGTCATCGATGAAATCTGTGTTGGTGTAGGTGGTGGTGCGTTGCAGGTTGTATGTTTCAACTCCCTGCCCCCGGGATGCCTCGCGGAGCCTGTAATTGGTTCCGGTAAAATCAGTTTTGATGGTTTGCGTCCCTGAAAACGCCGTAATGGCCGTTCCGTTTACATCTGCATGATGAATGAGGTTTTCAGTTCCCAACACTTCACCGGTGGAGGTGCTGACAAAAACATATTGACGGGACATCGGCTCATGGGCATAAATATTGAGCCGGAAAGCAAGCTCCAGCTCTCCACCCTTAGCCTTTCCTTTGGTCCAGAATAATTCCTGCGACGGGAAAAAACTGGCCTTTTCATCATGCTGCTCATTGCGGATAAATTCTTCCTGCGACGGTAATTCCCATTTGTATACCGAAGCACCCACAAATCTTTTGGCAGATTCCAGCGCACGGTTGAAACTAACGCGCTGCACAGCAGGGGCAATCTCAGCCGGAGCAAGGTCACCGTTGAAAGAAACGACTTCGCTTCCTCTGGCATGTACGATGATCATGCTGTGGTTTACAGGATAGCCATTGAATGTCTGCAGAAAACGCAGGTGTTCAAATCCAAGCTGATCTTTTTCAAGACCAACAGGACTCAGACCGAAAGATGTTGAGTATCCGAAATTCCTCCTGAGCCATGCTCCGAACTCCGCAACGCTTGGTCCCTGACCATTTTCAAAGAATACAAACTCCGGAACATTGTCATTATTCAGGATTACACGGCTGGCACCAGTAACCCGCTCATAAGCGGCGCGGCCACTAAGTTCCTGGGCATATAAAGCAGATGATGAAGAGATGGCTACAAGAACCAGCAACAGCAAAATGGTTTTTTTCACAGATTGTATGTTTTGTTGTTGGCAAAATGAGATTTTTCTAATGAAAATCAAATGATTTTCGCTCATACCGGAAAAAATCCGGAGGACTCCCTGGGTCAGGCGCTTTTGTGTTTCAGGAGAAAGCTGAATTCAGAACCCATTCCCGGTGCAGATTTAATCTGAATGTCGCTGCCATGCCGGCCAAGGAACTCCCGCACCAGCAAAAGGCCAACACCATGTCCTTTTTCCCGGCCGGTTCCCGGTTTTGAAAAAGTACCGCCTGACAGAATCTGACTTACCTCTTCCGGGCTCATGCCGGTTCCTGAATCCCTGATCCGGAATTCAGTCCCTTCCAGAAGGCCCATGGCCGAAATCCAGATATTACCATCTTTCGGGGTAAATTTGATGGCGTTTGAAAGCAGGTTCTGAAGGATGGAACTCAGCATATTGGAATCTGCATACACCCTTATTTCAGGGCTGGTTTCAAAACTCAGATTTATGCCCTTTGACCTGAGGTTGCTGCTGAAATGCTGGCTTATTTTCCCGAATACTTCCGATACAGGAAATTCTGCCGGATTGTACTGAATGTTGTCGGTCTGGGATCTTGCCCATGCCAGGGTATTGTCGAGAAGTCCAAGTGTGTTACGGGCATTATTCCTTATTTCATTTACCATCCAGCTTTTTTCTTTCGGAATTTCCAGATCATCAAGAACCGTCAGCCCGGATTCCAGTGCAATAAAAGGGCTCCTTAAATCGTGTGCCAGCATGTTAAACAACTGGTCCCGTGTGGATAAGGCCGATTTCAGCAGCTGATTGGTGTTTTCTGATTCCAGGTTTCGGATTTCCAGCGCATCGCGAAACTGCGCATTTACCCAGGATGCGTAGGTGATCTGAACAACCGAAAAGCCAATGGCCCCCACTACATTGATGAGTTGAATAGACTGCAGCACAGCCCCTTCCAGCATCAGGGGGAATATCCGGATGTCGTCCAGCATAATCCATGGGACAAGGACCAGTATCAGAATAAGAAATCCTCCGCTCCAGAACCATTCCCTGCGGCTGAAAATGGTAAGTGCGCTTTGCACCAGAGGAACCATAAAACTCAGAATCATGGATTCTATTCCATAAACACAGGCTGATCCGATGACAACAAAAAATACCAGCAGGTGCATGATGATCTTCACCGGCAAAAAAGAACCTACTCTGGAGGCAGACCATATGGCTATTGGGGCAGTTATGGCAAGCAGGGCGTTCAGCAGGCCTACGGCGTTGAGGCCGAGCAGGAAATAATAAATGCTGACGAAAAAAGTAAAACCAGTCAAACCGCCCAGCATCCGTATGAAGATTTTCTTCGACCGGTTTTCTTCCTGCAAAAGCGCGGATTGAATCATTTCTGAGGCTTATTTGCTGAAGGGCAAAGCTAAAAACATTTTACAACCAATCGCGAAAAAACTGCAGGTAAAAAGCAGGAAAGATGCCCTTCGCTTTCCCTTATATTTGTCGCCTTTATAGAATCAAGCATGAAGGGAATTGAAACCAAAATCCGGAACCTCACCGAAAATGCCATCCGGCAGCATGGAAGTCCGGGCGCAGATTTACCCGAAATTACCATCAGTGCAACCCGCCCGGAATTTGAAGGCGATCTCACCATTGTTTGCTTTCCTTTTACCAGGATGATGGGAAAAAGTCCGGAGCAAACTGGCCTGGTAATTGGTGAATACCTGCTTGAACATTGCCCGGAAATTGCCAGATTCAATGTAGTAAAGGGTTTTCTCAATCTTTCCGTTCAGGACCGTGCCTGGCTTGCTGAATTCTGGAATCTAACCCAGGGTCCGGGGTTTCAGGCCAGACCAAAAAATAACAGGAAAATCATGGTGGAATTTTCCTCGCCCAACACCAATAAACCCCTGCATCTCGGCCATATCCGCAACATCTTTCTGGGTGCGGCTTTGTCTGAAATCATGGAATTTTCAGGATTTGAAGTTGTCCGTACCAACCTCATCAACGACCGCGGCATTCACATCTGTAAATCCATGGTAGCTTATAAAAGGCAGAACGAAGGGCAGACACCGGAGAAAACCGGCATCAAAGGCGACCATCTGGTCGGGCAGTTCTATGTGCTTTACAACCAGATTTTTTCAGAGGAGGTAAATCAGCTTGTTGCGGGTGGTATGACAAAGGAAGAGGCGGAGGAAAAAGCCCCGGTCTTGCTTGAAGCCCGAAGAATGCTGCAGGAATGGGAGCAGGGTAATCCGGATGTAATTTCCCTCTGGAAAACCATGAATGACTGGGTGTATGCCGGATTTGAAAGCACTTACAGGCGGATGGGCATTCACTTTGACCAGTATTATTATGAGTCGAAAACCTACCTGCTGGGAAAGGATATGGTGCAGGAAGGTCTGCATGCCGGAGTTTTTTATCAGAAGGAGGACGGATCGGTCTGGATTGACCTGAGCGGAGAAGGGCTTGATCACAAACTCGTTCAGCGGGCCGACGGAACCTCGGTTTATATTACCCAGGACATGGGAACGGCCGACCTGAAATACCAGGACCACCGGATGGAACGCTCGGTTTATGTGGTAGGGAACGAACAGGACTATCATTTTGAAGTACTTTTTCACATTCTGAAAAAGATGAACCGGGCTTATGCATGGGGACTTTTCCACCTGAGCTATGGGATGGTTGACCTGCCCACCGGGAAAATGAAAAGCCGGGAAGGAACGGTGGTGGATGCCGATGAACTGATGGATGAAGTGGTGGCTACCGCAAGGGAAAAAACAGCTGAACTTGGTAAAATCGCCGATTTTGATGCATCTGAACTTGAAAAACTGTATGAAGTGCTGGGCATCGGAGCCATCCGTTATTTTCTGCTGAAAGTGGATCCGAAAAAGCGCATGCTTTTCAATCCGGAAGAGTCCATAAGCCTTCAGGGGAATACTGCGACTGCCATACAATATACCCATGCCAGGATTTCCTCCATTTGCCGGAAAGCAGGGCAGGCTGGCATCGGCCTTCGCCTGAACCACATGCCGCCCGCTCTGGCGGCGACTGAAAAAGAAATGCTTCTCCATCTGCTTCGATTTGATGATGCTTTGGCCGAAGCTGTCCAGAATTACGCGCCGTCCATTCTTGCCAATTATCTGTACGAATGCAGCCGGCTGTATAATGCCTTTTTTGCGCATGAAACCATTTTTCAGGCGGAGACGCCACAGCAGGTTCAGTTCAGGGTAGCACTTTCTCATCATACCGGAGAAGCCATCCGGGCCTGCGGAAAAATGCTGGGCATTGAAATGCCTGAGCGCATGTAAGCTTGGGAATCAGGCAAATTCTATTTTTCTTGTGGCTGAAAATCTGCTGCTACGATGAAGTATTTCCTTAGTCTTCTGTTTCTGATGATGCACGGTTTTCTTTCCGCCCAGGGGAGGAAGTCTGGCCGGCCGCCTGCCATGGATGTGGTGAAGCAGGTCAAGGATTTTTTCGGCAAACATGATTATCACCAGAAGGTAAAATTCATCAACGCCGACGGCCTGACCGGTTATGAACTTCAGACCAGCAAGAAAACATCCTTTGAAAGCGATGCCTTCTGGAAGGCAAAAGATGATACACTCAGTTACCTCTATGAATTTCCAAAGCCGGAAAAAGACTCACTGGATGCAAAAAACGGTGGCATCATTTCCTTTTATCCGCCGGGTGGAGAGAATATTTTATCGGCCTTCAACTGGTCTTCGGTGGTGCAGCGCCGCGGTGATACCCTCATCATTCCCTTCGACAGTGCCAGAGTAGACAATCCTTACGGCAAACGATTCGACTGGACACATCCCGGCAATTTCAAAAATTACGCCCGCGCCTGGATTTTTCCTGAAGGCATGGTTCCGGTACAATACCGTTGCAACAAGAAAGGGAGCTGGACTCTGAAGCGGAATGTGCTGCAGTTTGTGGCAGAGCCGAATCAGAATGAATTTAACTTTGAGCTGAAATACCTCCAGCGCAACATCCGTCCGAAAGAACTCGCCGGCCGGCCGGTCAATTATCTGAAAGAAATTCCGGTGGTGAGCGACACCATTTTCCTGGAAATCCGCGATGATCAGGAAGAAGACGGTGATCTTGTTTCTCTGTATTTCGACCGGGAATGGATTGGCCGCAACATTGCCGTTACCAAAAATCCCATGCGATTTTTTGTGCTCATGCCTCCGGGAAGGAAAGAAGCATCCTTTATCCTTCATTCGGAGAGTGAAGGACTCATTCCTCCCAATACAGCAGAAATGAGTATTATCTCGGGAGAAAAACGGTATTCGGTTGTTCTTTCCTCATCCAGATCAGGAAGCGCCGGGATTTTGCTGAAGCGCTGAAAAGGTATTTTTACAGAATCAACAGTCTTCTATTTTTCAATGCTCGAAAGACTCCTCTCTTTTCTCAAAACCCCGGCCCTGGTTCTCGCTTTAGCCCCGGCGGCGGGTTTTTCACAAATACCCGGCCAGTTGCCGGCCACCTTACCGCAGGGTGCGGAATACCGGTACACGGAGTTTGCCATTCCGGTTTCGCCTGCTCTTTCGTTGCTGAATGCCGATCCCAGTATGGTGGGAATGCCTTCGGTAGTAAGGGACTTCAAGGTAGACTGGTCCTTTAAAACCTACCGCCTCACACCCAATCTCTGCCTGGAAGCAAATCCCGTCTGGTCATTTTTGTATGACCGTCCCCAGAACTCCTATGCAGCCTATCAGAGGGCAGGCTGGCTCATGCGCAGACTGTCGAGTACCAATCTATCAATCGGAACCATTGCGCAGGACACCACGCGCGAACTTGCCTGGGCTGTGAAAATCAACCTGTTTTCTCAGAAAGATTTTTACGCTACAAAAGCGGTGTTTCAGATTGGAAATCAGGATATTCAGCCTATGCGCGATACGCTGGCTGCGCAGCTTCAGCGCCTGCTTGATTCTCCCGACACGGCGCAAACCGACGGAGGAAAGTTTGAGCGTGCCTACAAAATTTTTAACCTCAATCAGCAGCTGGAATCAATGGACATGCAGATCCGGGACCGCAGTAATTTTCTGCGGGGAATATTTATGCGAAGATTCTGGAATTCGGCCAGTCTGGACCTGGCTTTCGGAAAAACTTTCCTTTATCAGGGTGAACGGATTGATAGCCTTCAGTTGCGGCAACAGGGTTTTGGTGTGTGGCTCACAGGTGGCTTCGGACTGGGTGACTCCTGGTTTGTTTCGGGAATGATCAAAAATGTGATGTTTAACGAGAAGGAGTTCAGCTTTTTCCGCGGTATCAACATCCGATACGGCAGCGTAAAGTTTAATTTCTTCGGGGAGATGGTGCTGCAGAACGACCAGCGCCGGCAAACCAATTTTTTAACAGGCGAAAGAAGTCTGAAAAACGACGCCCATGTTCAGATCGGGTACGGCGGCTCCTTCCGCATCGGTACCAATCTGCTGCTCAGCTTCGGTCTTCGCACCGACTATGACCGCAACCTTAGTTTCCGTTCACTGCTGCCGGTGGCCAACCTTTCCTGCCTCATGAGGTAAGCTACCAAGACTCCGCCTGGATGCAGCATCTTTTCCGGGTAGTAACTGCTCACTGATTTTTTGTGGCAATTCCCGGCTGACTTTCTGCCGCCGCTTTCTTTTCCTCAACTTATCAGCGAATCTTATTCCCGATTCTTCGTTTATTCGCACAAACAACCAAGCCTATCTATGTCTGGCCTGAAGGGTAAGAAAATTCTCCTCGGCATCTCAGCCGGCATTGCAGCCTACAAAAGCCTGAGTCTTATCCGGCTTTTCAAAAAAGCAGGTGCAGAGGTGAAGGTCATTCTCACCCCGCCGGCAGAAGCCTTTGTCGGCAAGCTTACGCCGGCAACCCTGGCCGATTCGCCCGTTTATTCGGAACTTTTTGACAGCCATACCGGGGAATGGACCAACCATGTGCATCTTGGTCTGGAGTCGGATCTGATGCTCATCGCTCCGGCAACAGCATCCACCATTTCCAAAATGGCAGCCGGGCAATCGGATAATTTACTGCTCACCACCTACCTCTCTGCCCGTTGCCCGGTCTGGGTTGCGCCGGCCATGGACCTGGACATGTGGGCTCATCCTTCCACAGGCCGGAACATCAGCCGGATTATGGCAGACGGCGTAAGGGTAATTGAGCCTGCCGAGGGTGAACTTGCCTCCGGCCTGAGCGGAAAGGGAAGAATGGAAGAGCCTGAAATTCTGTTTCAACTGGTGCAGGATTTTTTTGCATCATCCGGGAGTTTCAATGGAAAAAAAGTGCTCATTACCCTTGGCCCGACCAGGGAGGCACTGGATCCGGTTCGCTTTATTTCAAATCATTCCACGGGGAAAATGGGAGGTGAAATTGCTGCTGCAATGCTTGCCCGCGGAGCTGATGTACACATCGTGGCCGGCCCGGTTGCAGATTCGGTCCTTCCTGCCGGAGCCCGCATAACTAAGGTAGAATCTGCGCTGCAGATGCATGCCGCCGCTTCGGAACTTTTCCCGAAAATGGACATCGCTGTTCTCTGTGCCGCAGTAGCAGATTATCGTCCTGCTGAAGTGTCAGAGCAAAAGATCAAAAAATCGGGTGATGAAATCGAAATCCGCCTGGTGAAAAATCCGGACATTGCGGCCTCGCTTGGAGCGGTAAAAAAAGCAGGGCAGTATCTGCTGGGTTTTGCCCTCGAAACCAATAATGAAAAGGAGAATGCCCTTTCAAAGCTTCGGAAGAAGAACCTGGATGCCATTGTTCTAAACTCTCTGCAGGATGAAGGCGCCGGCTTCTCGGTGGATACCAACAAGATTACCATTCTCAGCGCAGGAGGAGCTACCTTTGCCTACGAAACCAAATCCAAGAAAGAAGTTGCCCATGACATTGCCGGTTTTCTGGAAAAAACACTTCCCTGAGTTTTTGTTTCTGTTCCTCAGCCTGATTTTGCAGATGCCACAGGCAAGGGCGCAGGAACTTATG
>Ga0315900_10006188_pt1 | contig 16164 bp, 15 predicted proteins | sample LakEriMetagenome_FD_203521 | JGI IMG/M metagenome (GOLD analysis project Ga0315900, IMG submission 203521) | Freshwater fungal communities from buoy surface, Lake Erie, Ohio, United States - Buoy 12 MA114 | ecosystem: Environmental > Aquatic > Freshwater > Lake > Lake biofilm | place: USA: Lake...
ATCGGCATGCTTATTTGCGGGTAGCGGTGATATATCTGCGCTTGCAATAATGTATGGTGCAGTGCTTCCTGATGCTGCATATAACTCCTCGAACCATGGCTCAAACTCGAGTCCAATTGCGATAAGTGCTGATGCGTTTGCGACCTCTACGCCGTCGGCAGGTGATGGCTCATACACGTGAGCGTCGCTTTCTGCGCCAACCAGACTTTTTACTATGGCAGTGTCACCAACAATTTGTTGTGTGATATCTGCCAAAATGCTCGTGGATGCGATAATTGTGTACGAACCTGATTGTGGTGTAGTTGGTGCTTGTGTGGCTTCGGATGGTGTTGTGTTAGTGCTTGATGTGCAACTGCTTAGTGATAGCGCCAACATACTCAGAATAGTAATTAATGCCCGTCGCATGAATACTCCTAATTGAAAGTGACTACCATCTATAATGATAGTCACTTTCAATTAAATGTCAAATCAAGTGCACTATTTGTCAATGTTATGGGATTGGTCGTGCAAAAAGAATATCTGGTTTGCCAGTTCCATTTGCATCAGGGAGTACGCCGCACAGCACAAATCCTTGTTTCAGATAAAACCCACCGGCATGTCGTGATGATGGTTTGAAATGGTTTAGGTGATCAAGTGGATTCGGCAGCAAGTTCCTGCCACCCAGTGATGTACTCATACTTTCGTCATCAGACCACGCATAGAGTACAGTTGCACTGTGTGAGGCTAATCGGGTGCACAGCTCTGCCACAAGTGCTTTGCCGACCCCTTGATATTGATGAGCTGGTGCTACAACAAGCGGATGGAGTTCCCACCCGTATTGTTGATATTGTGGTGTCGCACTAATCCAGCCCACGATGGAATCGTTGATAGTTGCGACCAAACTGATTTGTATGTCGGTGCTATGTGTCATGACCTCTTCGATGCCGTCTTTCAGGGTAGGCCAAGCTGATGAACGATCGGCGAACCCTGCGACAAGGATGGCAGCGACGGCGTCAATTTCTGCACGGTTGTGTTGGATTGAGCGGATGATGATCATAACCCGTGTGACTCCCGTAGGCGACGGCTAATCTCTGGTGCGTGTCGGAGTAACCAGCCACTATCAGCGGCGCGTGCACCAAGGAGCGCAAACCCGAACATACTGTGTGGGTCGTACCAAGTCAACATGCCCGATGCACCGCTATGTCCAAAGGAGTCTGGTGGGAAAGTGTTAGCGACCCAATGTGGCTGTTTGGTGCCTCTAAGCTCTGGTCCGAGTCCCCACGGTGAGTGCTCCCACATCAATGGCCTCATAAATCCACCTGCGAGCTGGTGGGTGTAGTCGCTCGTTGCGTCACTACGTCGAGCCGGCGACAGCAAATCACTCTGACTACTAAATGCGTGTACGATACTCAGTGCGCCATGTGCATCGGTGCATAATCCACCCCATGGTAGAGCGAGACTGCGCCAAAACGGCGAGTTGTATGTCTCAAGATCTGTGCCACGATGACGCCCGCGCACATCGCCTATCACAGCGCATTTCACATCTGGATTGTCGCCGAGCCATGCATGGATGCCAAGTGGGCGGATGACCAGGTCTACCAAAGCTTCAGCACAGGTACGCTGGGTGACGCGCTCAAGCAAGACGCCGAGGATGCCGTACCCAAGATTGCTGTACTGCACACGCACGTCACTCTCTGCTTCAGGAGGGGTTTCAAGGCATTCACGCGCAAGGGCTGGCCAGGTTAAACCATGTGCGTAGCGCCCTTCTTTGTTGGGTAAATCAAAGCCAAAGCCACTCGTGTGCGCTAGAAGGCTTGTGATGCTCCGCGATGCACTGAGCGGGTGGATGTCAGGAATGTATGCGCCAATTGGGTCGTGCAGTGCGATGTTGCCCCGATCGACTAATCGATGAATAGCTAGGCTCAATGCTAGTTTGGTGATTGATGCAACAGGGAATACGCTTGCCTCAGCGAGTGGTATCCCAGCCCCATCGACCCCCCATGCGTGGATTTGTACTGGTGCAAAGCCGTATTGACTCGCCAATACAAGTCCTGGTAAAGTGCCACGCGCTTGTTCGGCATTGATGTAATCGGCAAGGATTGTCATACGATACTCCTGTGGTCTAGGCAATTATGATGGCGTGGTGTATGATGCGGGTAATCAATCATTGTCATACCACAAGGAGGTCGTATGCGTCGTCGTACGCTCATATCTACGCTCGCTGTTTTACCATTGGTCGCATGTGCGACACAGCCGAGTCGTGGTCCAACACCAACGCCTCGACCTGGTTTGTTTGTTGACACCACATACAATTATGGACCAATTTCGCCCTTTGTGCGTGCAAGTAACACCGGTCCGTGGCAAACTCTGGCACTTGAACATCGTACGCATAGTCGTGACATCAACTTGTCCATGATTCGTTGGCCGGGTGGTAACTGGGGTGACGAAAATAGCGTAACCGAGTGGATGGTCGATGAGTACATCGGTTTGTGTCGTGCAGTTGGTGCCGAACCGTGCATTCATGTGCGCCTGTTTGGTGGTACACCTTCTGAGGCGGCAAATCTTGTCAACTATGTTAACGTCACCAAGCAGTACGCAGTTAAATTTTGGGCTATCGGCAACGAGCCCGATTTATTCGTCAAGAAGCGCGGTGCAAAGCGCTACAACGTGGCAGATTATGCCACTGACTTTGTAACATATCGACAGGCGATGAAGCAGGTGGATGCGACGATCATCGTCATGGGGCCCGAGATTAGTCAGTTTGATGCAGATGAGCAGTATCCCGTGGATGCAACAGGCGAACCATGGTTGCGTGGCTTTTTGCAACGTGTGACCGATATAGAGATGGTATCTTGGCATCGGTATCCGTTTGGCGGCGCACCTGTGTCACGTACACAACTTCAACAGGATCCACCAGAGTGGGTTGCAAGTGTCAACAAAACGCGTGAGATTATGCGTCAGTATCTCGGTCGTGATGTGCCGATTGCCATTACAGAGGCTAATTCGGATTGGAGCGGTCGAGTTGATCGTGACACAGGTACCAATTCGTACGCCAACGCGTTATGGTGGAGCGATGTAATCACGCGTTTAATTCAACATCGTTGTGAAATCATCGCCCATTTTTGTCTTGGTGCCATTCAAGCACAGGGTATCGGCATGTTTGGCCCGGTCTCGTATAATTCCGAGCCGTTGCCTATTTTTGAAAGCTATCGCCTCGTTGCCCGATTAGGCGACGTGTTGCTACACAGTCATTGTGATGACCCGCGTCTGGCGTTTTTGGCCACCCAAACTGATGCTGGCAAAATAGTCTGCCATTTGGTTAATCAAACGGATGCCGATGTGTCGCTTCCGTTTACAATCAACGGTATCAATGCCACATCGGCCGAGGTGTGGTGGTATAGCGAGGGGCAAACGGTGACGCAACGAAACAACATTTCGTTGCAAGATACAGTGCGTTGTCCAGCGCGTACGGCGATGGTGCTTGAGCTCGCCTAAGGACGACTGAGCTCTCGATCGAGGTGGTCGTGTAATTCAGTCAAATTAACCACATGCATACCAAACATGCGTGACAAATTGTGCGTGAGTGATTCGTGGGCGTCGGGCAAGACCATGATTGTTTGTGCTACTGGCAGTTTTAGCATCTGCGCAAAGCGACTATATTTGGTGATGTGCTCTTGGTAGGAGCCGGTTTTGCATTCCATCCAATACACCCGCCCATTTGCAGTCGCGAGGAGATCTAATTCGAAGTCGTCGCCATTCGGCAGGACAATCTGCGGGTTGAGAATCGCCTCTCCTAGTAGCGCCTGGACGTCTTGGCCAATTCCCCTGAACACCTGCAAAATATAGCGTTCAAGCCATTGCCCTGAAAAGAAGTTCTGTACCTCTGGGACTGTGTTTGGCCGTGCAGCCAGCAGAAAACGCGGTGCTCGCTGATAGTGATACATTGTCAAAAAGGCTAAGTCGTGCAGTTTACGCCCAATCAACGTCATGTCAGCTATGGATGATTGACTGTATTGGCTAATGTTGATATTGAACGTGTGGCCCAGTTGCATCGTGCGCTTGATGTTGTCGAGGAGTGGGTTGATTGAGTAGTACTTGCTCCCGAGTAACAGCGCAACTTCGTCGTGCACTGCGTCATAGTCCTGTCGTGTGCGCAAGGTTTTGATGGCTATGCCACGCTCTGCGAGGAACTGGGTGAGCGCCGGCACCTTTGCTAAATCCTGCTCACTAGCGATTTTGGGTAAACGCATCTGCGTGCTTGTTTGGCGGATAGATTGTGTATGTGACAGCTTTTGGACTTGTGCTGCCAACTGCTCTAGTGCTGCTGCAGTGCGTCGTTGCTCATCGAGCAGTTGCGTTAATAATTCTGTCTGATTCTGGTCGCGGCGTAACAATCGTCGCCAAAACGAAGATGTACTCATGTTTTCATACCAACGCAGCTTTTTAATATCAAATTTACGTTAGCATGTAATGCAATAAAAGTCAACGTGAAGTATGCACTTGCCCACGACTATTACGCATTTGTCAGGGTAAATGAGCCGGTTTTGATGCGCCGTACCACGATGTAGCATAACCAGCCAAAAGGCCCTGCCATGAATGTGGCCAGCAGACAGATACTCTGAATCCAGCGCGGTAATGCGAGGCGTTGGCTATCGTGGTATATCCAGCGCCCTACAAAGAGATCAAATGCTACGAAATGAATCCACGCCACAGTTGCGCCACTCGGAGTGCTGAGTAATGTACTTATGACGGCTAATTGTGGATTTGCCAAATCTGGTAGGAGTGTCACAAAGTTTGGCAACACAAGCGCGCTATACAAAAGTGCAATAGGCACAAATATTAGCGATGAACCGATGATCTGGTTGGTACGATGCCAGCGTGGTGCAACAATCATCAGGATCCACCACGGCATCACCAGCAAATTACTGAGTTGAAAAATCTCGTTCATGTCGACAGCCTTTGTCTTGTCATGTATGTAAAAACTCCCCTAGTCACGCATTGACCAGGGGAGTTTGGTGCATTATGGTGCTGGAGTCAGCGTAGCGACAGTAAACGTTGTCGCCGTTGGAGGCACACTTGTTGCCGTCGCTGCCGCTGTTGTAGCCGTTGCTGTGACAGGGACTGGGGTTGCAGTGGCTGCAACAACGGCACTGGTTGCAGTTGCTGCAGTGGCCACAACCGTTGTCGTGCCAGTCGTGGCGATAGTGCTCGCAGTCGCTGTTGCATCAGTTGTCGCAGCCGCTGTTGCATCCGTAGTGGCTGTCGCTGTCGTGAGTGCAAGTGCATCGGCCGTGGCCGTCATCTCGTTTTCTGGTGTTACCGTAGCGACTGGCGCATACGTTGCCGTTGCTGCTGGGGGCGGGTTGGTATTGTTGTTTGGACGGGCTGTGGCTACAGGAGCCTGATTGGCTGAACTTGTTGCCGTCGCAAAGATAATCAGCGGCGTGACTGCCTCAGGGTTGGCGGCTACTTGGGCAGTTGCAGTACTGTCTAGTACCTGTTGTGTGGCAGTAGCTGCCTTGGCAAACTCTTCGGCAACGCGCGTCGCTAGTTCATCTTCGGTTGGTTGACTACTTCCACATGCGACAACGAAAATGGCGCTTGCCCCTAAAAACAATCGTGTAAAAACCTTCATGCAATACCTCTTATCCATTTGTCATCTTTTTGTAATTTACCATGATGCGTAGTAATTTGTCAATAAATAAATAAACGCATGCACCCAGATTTCCATAAACACACCATATGTTGATTTCGTAGATAAAAGATGATGAACGAAGAAGGGGAGTGCTCTGTGGTTACTTGACAGAGGAACTTTTAATGTAAAGAGGATAATGAATTAACTCGCAATACTATTTTGCATGTAAATGAGAACATCTATGGAACGTGATCTCGTGTTCACAATACCTGTCTATGATGTAACAGGTATGATAATAAACATGGCCTGTGCAGCGTTGCAGTCATGATCGGAAGTTGAATCCATCGTGGTGTAACATGCAGTGGTGTAGAAAGGGTGTGATAGTAGGCACGCTAAGCGCCTGCGTTGTATTATTCATCGCTGTTTCAGAATAAGACAACTAACAGAAGGAAATGCACTATATGAATGGTACATCGCCCACAATCGAGCGTGTTACAACAAAAATTGCTTCTGTTCTGCGTGAAGTAGTTGGCATAGATGCTGTGGTTTTGGGCGGTTCACACGCAACTGGACATGCGACCGCAAAGTCGGACATTGATATTGGTGTGTACTACGGTGGTGTGAACGATTTAGATTTGCTGGTATTGAATAATGTCGTACAACTGTTGGATGATGCGCATCGGGCAAATCTCGTAACTTCACCAGGTGGGTGGGGACCATGGGTCAACGCTGGTGCCTGGATGGAGATTGATGGTCAACATGTGGATTTGATTCTGCGTGATACACGTCGAGTCATGCAAGTTATTGCACAGTGTGAATCTGGTCGTGTGGAAGCTCATTATCAACCCGGTCATCCACATGCCTATGTCAATGTCATGTACATGGGTGAGTTGGCCGAAAGTCAACTCCTTTATGATGCGACGAGTTTATTGACACCTCTCAAAATTCGTGCTCAGCACTATCCTGATGAACTACAAAAAGCACTAATTGACCTATTTGGATTCGAAGCGCGTTTCTCGAGTGAGCTTGCCAGTAAATCCGTGAGTCGCAACGATCTATATTATGTGTCAGCCCACATAATTCGGTCGATTTCGTGTGTAAATCAGGTTATTTTTGCTGTGAATCGACATTATTGTTTGAACGAAAAAAAAGCGGTAATGCGTGCAGCTGGATTTGCTGTGTCTCCGCAACACTATGCAATTCGGGTTGAACAAATCCTGATGAATGGCGGGAAACAGTCTGACGTTGCGTGTGATTTATTGAAACAACTAGTCGATGAAACACTCGCATTATCCATACTGTAACAATAAGACAATCTCTCGCATTGATATGCGAGAGATTGTCAAATGGTGGAGATGGGGGGAGTCGAACCCCCGTCCAGAATAAGCTGACTGAGCGCGTCTACACGTTTAGTTCCTTGATTAATTTAGCAGGTTACTCACACGAGGAACAAAGCGACTAACCCGCGATTTTCCTTGTCTTAGGCGAGATACGGAAACAGCTCTCTCGCAGCGTCCCGGCATTAGCGTTCACTCACCCGGCCGGGCGAGGGGTGGTGAACGTGCTGACTATATTAGGCAGCAAACGCGGTCGTTCGGGCGAACGACGGAGCGCTGATGTTTTTGGCAGTTATGCCGGTGCCCCTTTAACGAGACTGGGCGGCTCGACGTGCAACAACACAGGATCCTACCCTGTCGAAACCAAACATCCCCATATGCAGTAGCATACAGGCAATAGACGCCGAAGTCAATTAATTGGTTGCAAAAAAATAGTTGAGATATTCATTATTGCTTTGACATTGGATATTTGCGGATGAATCACCTGGTGTATAATTAACGCAAAGTAAATGTTTCTTCACTATAAAGGCCGAGATATATGCAACGCATCATGATTGTCGAGGATGATACTGTCATTGCTCGCACACTAGAGCAACAGCTGGTAAATTGGGGATATGAGGTATACGTCGCTACGAATTTCGTGACGATTGTATCTGATTTTGCACGGTTCGGAGCACAGTTGGTGTTGCTTGATATCATGTTGCCGGGACAAAACGGTTTTGTTATATGTGATGAAATCCGCAAGTTTTCAAAAGCTCCGATCATTTTTATTTCGTCAGCATCGGATAACTTTAACATTATGCTTGCACTTGAGAAGGGAGGCGATGATTTTATCGCCAAGCCGTTCGATATTAATCTACTGCATGCCAAAATCCAGGCTATTTTGCGTCGTACCTATAACTACAGCGTGCAATCGCATATTATTACGCATTCAGATGGTATGTTAGATCTTGTTGAATCAACGTTTATTCATGATGGTGATCGGCTTGATCTGACCAAAACTGAAATGAAAATTATGCAGTTGTTGATGGAGCATAATGGTTCGTACGTTGAACGCGAGATAATCATGACGCGCTTGTGGCAGAGTGATTGTTTTGTTGACGAGAATACGCTGTCGGTCTATATTGCGCGTCTGCGTAAAAAGTTAGAAACAATACGTTTGCCTGACTATATTGAAACAAAAAAAGGCGTTGGATATATGGTTAAGTAAATGCTACGAGGGTACCTAAAAAAACAACGCCGAATATTTGTGCTCATGGGTATGATGAATGCTGTTTTTGCATTCATCGGAAGCTTAAACGGCCTGACATGGGACGTTGTAGGCTATGCGGTGTTTTTGGCCACAGCGCTAGGTATGCTCGTAGTGTTGTATGATTACTGGCGGTATCGAGAAACACAGCATATTTTGCAGACAGAATTTACTCGGATTACATTGACTATTGAGGGATTGCCTATTCCGGCTGATTCAATTGAAGAGAGCTATCAAAAGCTCATTCACATCTTGTATGCAGAAATGAGTGCAGTTGCTACGCGTGCCGATATCGCTCACAGTGAGCTTGAATCATATTACACAACGTGGGCGCATCAAATCAAAAATCCCATAGCGGCGATGCGCCTTGTATTGCAGACAAATCCAAGTCAAGTACATCGTGAACTACTCAATGAACTCATCAAAATCGAACAATACGTGGAAATGGTGTTGCAATATGTGCGTACTGATTACGTTACCACAGACTATGTATTCCGCAGTTATGCAGTTGATGATATGATCAGGCCAGTACTGCGAAAATATGCTAGCGTGTTTATAACAAAGGATCTTACGCTCGTATACGAACCAATATGTGTTGATGTGGTTACCGATGACAAATGGTTATCGTTTGTTATCGAACAAATAATCTCGAATGCACTGAAGTATACCTCAAGCGGCTCGATAACAATATCGCATACACCTGACAATGAACTACTTATAGCAGATACTGGTATCGGGATTGATAGTGCGGACCTACCCCGTGTATTTGATAAGGGATTTACCGGATTTAATGGGCGTTACGAAAAGACGTCCACGGGCATCGGATTGTTTCTTGTCAAACGCATCATGGCTAAATTAGGGCATAAATTGCGGATTGAGTCAGAGGTTGGTGTAGGAACACGTGTGTATATTGGATTAGATCGAGCACGGATCGTAGCAGATTAAGTTTGTGCAGACAAGTTACAAAAGTGTAATTGCATTGTGGCGTGGATAGTGTACGATTAACTATCTATGCATTCAGGCATAAACGAGGTTAAAATGTCGCTATTAACCGTGACAAACTTACGAAAGACCTATTCGAATCGATCAGGTAGTCAGACTATTCAGGCACTTGCTAATGTAACATTTACTGTCGATTCAGGGGAATATCTTGCGATAATGGGCGAGTCAGGTTCTGGAAAAACAACCCTACTTAATATGATTGCTGCGATTGATAGGCCGACCAGTGGTGAGGTTAGGCTTGATGATCAAGTAGTATCGACGCTCAAAGACCAAGAAATAGCCTTGTTTCGCCGTGAAAATCTTGGATTTGTTTTTCAGGATTATCAACTGCTTGATGCGTTCTCCGTCCAAGATAATATTCTTTTGCCGCTTGTGTTCCGTGGTATGACCTATGTAGCTATGCTCGAAAAACTGAACATAATTGCGCAAAAACTCGATTTGGCCGATGTGTTGTCGCGTTATCCACACGAAATATCAGGTGGCCAGAAGCAGCGTACGGCAATTGCACGTGCGTTAATTACGAATCCCAAGTTGATTTTGGCTGATGAGCCGACTGGAGCACTAGACTCACGGTCAACCGAGCAGCTCTTGAATATTTTTCGTGCATTAAACGATGATGGACAGACCGTGTTGATGGCCACACACAGTGTGCGTGTTGCGAGTCATGCTTCACGCGTGTTGTTTATCAAAGACGGATTGGTGTATCACCAGATTTATCGTGGACAAAACAGTAATGAACAAATGTACGCGAAGATATTACAGACATTGACGATGATTGCATCAAGTGGGATGCACCATGAATAACCGGTACTTTATTCAATTAGCGTTTCAAAGCATAAATAAACATCGACAGACATACTTTCCATATATGATTGCTGTGAGTTTTTTTGTGTCGATGGTCTATCTGCTGTTATTTTTGCGTGATAATGTGAATGCCACAACAGCATTTAATACGACGGTATTTTATTATTTACTTTCGCTTGCGGTCTATTTATTTGGCGTATTTGTCGTAATTTTTTTGATTTATAGTAATGGTTTTTTGATTCGACCACGTACCAAAGAATTTGGCTTACTCTACTTGCTTGGATTATCCCAGCGTCATTTGCTGATGATTATGTTCTATGAAGTGGTCATAACCTACACCGTGTCAATTGTGTTTGGATTGACTTTTGGCATGGTATTGAGTCGACTCATGGGAATGGTGTTGTCTGCGTTAATCAAGCTACCGGTGATTATGCAACAGGTCATTGATACTGGAAGTTTACTGTTAACTGCTGTCTTGTTTTTGTGCATTATGGGTGTGGTTTTAATTATCAACATGATGAAAATTATCGTCGCAAAACCAATAACATTAGTGCGACACGTGGATCGAGCACCCCTTTCGCCATGGGTTCAATACTCTTTATTGTTTCTAGGAATCATAAGTATTGCATACGCGTATTGGGTAATCATTGCTATAGATTCACCACAACGAGCCTATGAATCTATGGCATTTATTATCATTACAATTATTGTCGGTACATATTGTTTGTTTGTGTCGTTGAGTGTAACAGTGTTGCAAATTCTAGAGAAGCGTCCAACGTTTTACTATCGCGCGAACAATTTAATTATTATTAATGGATTGCTCAATCGCATTCGCCAAAATGCTGTTGGACTGGCGAGTGTGAGCATGTTTGCCCTACTTATTCTCGCCATGGTCTCAACGGCAGGCGTAATTTATTTTGGGGCAAATGAATCAGTCCAAAAAATGTATGTTGCTGATGTGGTGTTAACGATTCAGGAACACAACATACAGTCCAAATCGCAGTTACGTGAGCAGATTGAACAGGCCGCACAATCGCAAGGTGTCACTGTGGATATCAAAGATATACATTCGTTTATTAGCTTATCGGCAATCCAAAAAGAAAATACGTTTGAGTACCAAATGCAAAATCGAGTGTTTGTAGGAGATTCGAAGAGTCATTTTTTTGTGCTGATAACGGCTAGCGAATACAACAACTTATATGAAGATCCGCTGATTTTGGCACCAGGCGAGGTTGCAGTTTATAGTAGTTATCGTTCATTACCTGACACCTTTGTGTTGCAAGGTCGTGAATATCTTGTTGTGAAGAAACTACCTGAGCTATTGCTGGCAAGTTATGAATTGCAACAGCTGGTCAACGCGCATTTTGTGGTAGTGCACGATCTATCTGAATTAATCGTCCATGAGCGCAACAAGTATCAACAAAACAACGATTATCCATCGCCAATACGCTATCGAATGGGAATCAACATCCAAGGCACCGACGAGCAAAAATTAGCGGTGTACCAACGTATCAAAAGTGTATTGATGTCGGATGAGATAATTAGCAAAACGCAAAAATTTCCCAATCCACATATTGAAATAGTGAACATACAGAGTCGTCAAGCTGAAAAGCTGAGTTTTGAATCAGTCTACGGTACATTCCTCTTTTTGAGCTTAAGTTTGGGTGTTTTGTTCATGTTGAGCACGGCGCTCATAATTTATTACAAACAACTCTCTGAAGGATACGAAGACAAGACCCGATTTGAGATTTTGCAACGTATTGGTATGACACGTGACGAAGTGCGCACGAGTGTTGACAAGCAAATCGTAGTGTTGTTTTGGATACCACTTGTCGTTGCAAGCATTAACTTTTGTATTTTATTAAATTTTATTGATCACCTTATAAAATTGTTCCGTATCGAAAGTCAGCAACTGTTGGTTGTAGCGGCATTCGTGACGCTACTTACGTTTACATTGCTCTATTTAGTAATTTATCGGTTGTCTGCACGGGTGTACTACCATATAGTGCGCTAGTGTCATTATGCTTCGATACGTTGATAGCGTTGGGCAATCTCGATGATCTGTTGTATGGTCGCAGTGCCAGTTGTACCAATTTGTCGTACGGTAACACCTGCCACAAACATGGCAATCTCTGCTGCCTCTGCGAGTGTTGCCCCAGATGCACAACTGATTGTCAACGCTGCCATCACGCTATCACCCGCACCCACGACGTCAATGATTTGATCAACTTCTATTGCGTTAATTTGCTGGCATGTCTTGTGTTCGCATACAAGAACTCCAGCGGCACCGAGCGTAATCACCACCGGTTGATGGGTGCGTTTCGTCAGCAAAAGCGCAATTTGCTCCGCATTGGCTTGGTTCACATCAAGATTACAAGCCTGTGATGCCTCATAAATATTGGGTTTGATGATGACATTCGTGAATTGGTCGATACGCTGGCGTGAATCGGCAAACATCGGCAGTTGCGGGTGCGTTTTGGCGATTTGTTGAATGGTACGGTGAATAGCCTGTCCAATCACTCCACAGCCTGACTCTGGCATTTGATCGGCAAACACGATTGCATCAACGGTGTCGGCAAGTGTCTCAAGGTGGTTGGCAATTTGTTGAATGATTGCACCATCGAGTGGTTCTCGGCTACGGATATCCAGACGTTCTAATTCGGTGATGTGACCGTCAGCATGGCGAATGGTAGGTTTGGTGTAGGTTGGTGTTGGTCGATCTGGAGTGACTACAAGTAGGTGGTCGTCAGCTCCTATATCGGTGAGACCTCGCCGTAGCATGAATCCATCGCCGTCGTCGCCGATGACCCCCAAACAGATGACCTCGGCACCTAAAGCGGCCAAATTGGCCACAACCGTCCCAGCAGCACCAGGAGCACATGTTTGGGTAATGACCTGGTTGGCGGTGCTGCCTGTCTCGACCGAGATCTCGGCACGATCAGGGTCAATCCATAAGTAGCGGTCAAGAAAGAAGTCACCGCAAACGACGATACGTTTACCTTTGAATTGATCGGTAATCTGTTTTAGACGGTTGTGATTCATCATACGCTCTATTCGTTTGTGAGTGTGCACAATGTGTGCCACATATGTGGCAGAGTGACGCGGTGGTCGCCTTGAATATAGTAACTCGTACCACCATCGCGTACAGTGCGCACTAATATTGTCTTAAATGGACGGTAATAGTAGGCTGGGTCGCTTTTGCTTGCTTCGGTACGTAAATCATCGGGTAGTGTCACCATATCGAACACCGCAGTGGTGAAGTTGGCGATATGTTCGTTGCGTTGATGGGCCACATTGCGCGCCATAGCCAATGCCTTGAGGTAGACCTCGGGACCCATCACGGCACTACCGACATTGAGCATGACGCCGCCTTCGAGTTGACTGACTGTATGTGTCAGAATCAAAAAGTCGTTGTAACTTGCCTGGCCAAGGGCAGCGCCATCGCAGTTGGGATGCTCATGGATGATGTCTTGGCCGATGCTTACATGCACTGTTACGGGGATACCGAGGCGATGCCCCGCAGCTGCAATCGAGAGCTCTTTGTGAGCGAAGTGTTGTTGTTCGATTACACTGCCAACGTATTCTCCCAAGCCAAGATCCTTGGCCGCTGCCTGTGAGATGAGTGTGTTAAGATCACCGGTCTCGCTCCACAAACCAAATTGCCCTTGCGAGATGTATTTGGCAACGCTTTCGGTCGTTGCGCCTATTAGTGCGAGCTCGTAATCATGAATTAAACCGGCACCATTCATAGCGACATGCGTTATTAATCCTCGCTCCATCAGGTCAATCACAAAGCGTGATGCGCCCTGTTTGATGACGTGGGCGCCCATGATGAGAATGACCGGACGGTGGTTGGCACGGGCGGTCACAATTGCCGCACACACGGCATCGAGTTTGGCATTGGTGTAGTCATCCGTCGGTGGTGTGAGCGGCAACACATAATCAAGTGCCATATCGTGGATTCGTTGATTGAGCGGCAAGACAATAAGTTGACTGCGATCAAAACGTGGCAGTGGCATAATCGTCCTTTAGTGGGATAAAAGTGCCTGAATAAGGGTATCGAGATGGATAAAATTGGCAACCACGGCATCAGCATCTGCATCGAGTAAATGTTGGCGTTTGTCGATATCGAGCCCGCCGCCGTGCTCATCTGAAGCGACGGCGAGAGAATAGCCACCAAGCGCCTTGCCTGCTTTGATTTCGACCGGGCCGTCGCCAACTGAGAGGAGTGCGCCAGGTGCCACATTGTAGCGTGCGACCAACTGGGCAATGGCGTCATGTTTGGTGAAGCCAGGGGCGTGCGCACCGGGGCCAAAAATGCCTGCATCGAAGTACGAATCAATTTTGAGGGCGGCACTTTCACGCACAAGATGGTGATACTCAGTGCCGCTCACGAGCGCAATACGGATATCGCGTTGGGCTAGTGCCTGCAAAAACTGTCGAGCGCCGGCAATCATGAACGCATCGGCAGTTGTTTCGTCGGTGATTGAGGCAACCCGTGCGTCGATTTGGCTCTTCATTGCGTTACTAAATTGGTCGAGATAGTGCTGAGCACCCCGATGTGGCCCGCCATACAACAACACCTGTTCATCGACCCATGCCATCTGAATGATGCTTGGTTGGCCTGTTGAATGGGCGATATAGGTGCGGATGTCGGCGTCAATGTGGGTAAGGTTAGGATGATAATCGTATAATGCGGCTTTCATCACGCCATGCATAACTTGTTGCCAGCCAATACGAATTAGCGACATGGTGCCATCAAAATCGACGGCGGCGAGGGTGAATTTGCGTTCGGGCGCACGGAGAAGTTCAATCATTCGGTATGATCCTGTGGAATCAGCGGGCTCGTCCATGTCCAACCGCCATCAATAATCAGGGTTTGGCCGACAAGCATGCTCGCAAGTGGCGAACAGAGGTACAAGACGGTATCTGCGACATCTTGGGGTTGGCCGACGCGTCCTACTGGGGCAAGTTGGGCCCAAGTTTGGGCATAATTGGGATCATCTACGAGATTGCGTTCATTGAGTGTTGCGCCGATGGCGACGGCATTGACGCGAATCTGCGCCGGTGCCAACTCGACTGCGAGCGTGGCGGCGATGTGGCGCAAGGCAGCCTTGCTGGTGCCATAGATTGATGCGCCGGCCATGGCGGTGATGCCGGTGACTGATGACGAAAATACAATTGCCCCGGGTGTACCTTGGGCTTTCATTTGGAGGGCGGCTGCCCGCGCACCAAAGTAAGCACCCTTGACGTTGAGATCGAAGACATTATCCCAGGATTGTTCGTTCATTTGCTCGATTGGTCCAAAAACTGTGACTCCAGAGTTGGCCACAAAGATGTCTAGACCGCCGAGGATGCGTACTGCCTCGGCGACAATGCGCTCGTTCTCACTGACATGGCGCAAGTCAGCCTGGATGGCATATAACGTACCACCAGCGGCGGTCACCGCATCGACCACAGGCGTGACGCGCTCAAGTTCGTTGTAATAGATGCCGACGACACGACATCCCGCCATGGCGAGGGTAGTGGCGATGGTTGCGCCGATTTCGCGGTTGATGCCTGTGACGATTGCACGTTGGTTGGTGAGCGAGAGTGGTGGCGTTGGTATTTGCATCGTTTGTACCTACACAAAAGGGGTGGCACGTCGTGCCACCCCTTGACGTTTTGGACTAGTCGCGTGAGAACGCTGCATCAAACTGGACGTTTGATGGGGTGAAGTCGTTGCGGCGTACAAATGCACAGGCATCAGTGGCGCCGTACTCGCGATCCATGCCGCTGTCCTCCCACTCCACCGACAACGGTCCTTGGTAGCCGATGCGATTGAGCGCGCGGAAGATGGGGCCCCACTGCATTTGCTCGCCACGCCCTGGTGAGACAAAATCCCAGCCGCGACGGGCATCGCCAAAGTTTATATGTGAGCCGAGGATGCTGGTGTGACCATTGAGGTTACGGGCGCTCTCCTTGACGTGCACGTGGTAGATGCGGTCGCTGAAGCGCTCAATGAAGGCCACTGAATCGATGAACTGGTGGTACAAGTGGCTTGGGTCGAAGTTGATGCCGAAGCCGGGGCGATTGCCGATGGCGTTCAAGGCGGCCTCGGTGGTGTAGATGTCGTAGGCGATTTCGGTTGGGTGTACCTCGAGGGCGAACTTGACACC
>Ga0315900_10006189_pt1 | contig 16164 bp, 13 predicted proteins | sample LakEriMetagenome_FD_203521 | JGI IMG/M metagenome (GOLD analysis project Ga0315900, IMG submission 203521) | Freshwater fungal communities from buoy surface, Lake Erie, Ohio, United States - Buoy 12 MA114 | ecosystem: Environmental > Aquatic > Freshwater > Lake > Lake biofilm | place: USA: Lake...
CCCGCGGGAGAGCTGCCGCCGGATGCCGCGTCGACCGACCCGATCGACAATGCCCCGGAAGCCTGGTCCGTGGCGGTACTCGATCCGGGCACCGACGGGCGCGAGCCGCGGCCCGACGGCGCCCCCGCCGAGGCGGTTGACTTCTTTGCCCCACCCTCGCGAGCCGGCGGATTCGTGAGCCGCGGCAACGCGGTCGCGGCGCTCGCCAGCGTGGTGCTCGGCGCGGCGCTGGTTGTGCAGCTCGCCGTGGTTGGTCGCGACTGGCTGGGAGCCACGGTACCCGGTTTCGAAAGCACGCTGACGGCATTCGCCTCGGTGACCGGCGTCGCGGTCGCTGCGCCGAGGGCGCTCGATGCGCTGACGCTCGAGTCCTTCGATGTGCATGCCGGCGCCAGTCCCGATTCGCTGGTGATGAACGCGCTGCTGCGCAATCGGGCAGCGCACCGGGTTCGCTGGCCGTCGATGGAGCTCACGCTCACCGATGCCGCCGGCGCGCTGATCGTGCGCAAGGTGATCGCACCCGACGAGTATCTTCCCGCCGGCCAGGTGCTCGCGGGGGCCCCCGGGACGCGCGAACTGCCGCTGCAGGTGGCGCTCGAGACCGTCGGCATCCAGCCGGCCGGCTACAACGTCAAGCTGTTCTATCCCTGAAACCGTGGCGCGGCCGTACGCGGCCCGACCCTGCCGGAATCCCGATCCATGTCAACGCAGCGCATCCTCATCAGCGGTTCGGTGGCCTACGACACCATCATGGTGTTCGACGGGCACTTCAAGGACCACATCCTGCCCGACCGCGTCCACATGCTGAACGTGGCCTTCCTGACACCGCGGCTCAAGCGTGAATTCGGCGGCTGCGCGGCGAACATCGCCTACACGCTGAAGGCGCTCGGCGGCACGCCGACTATCCTCGCGACCGTCGGCCAGGATGGGCAGCCCTATCTCGAACGGCTGGCCAGCCTGGGCATCGACGTCAGCGTGGTGCGTCTTCTGCCCGAGACCTGGACCGCGCAGGCCTTCATCACGACCGATCTGGCCGACAATCAGATCACCGCCTTCCACCCCGGCGCGATGAACGAGGCCCACGAGGTGAGCGCCCAGGGCATGACGGCCGCCTTCGGCATCGTCGCCCCCAATGGCAAGCTCGCGATGCAGACCCATGCGCGTCAGTTCGCGGCCGACGGCGTGCCCTATCTCTTCGATCCCGGTCAGGGCCTGCCGATGTTCGACGGCGCCGAGCTGCGCGAACTGATCGGTGCGGCGGCTGCGGTGACCGTCAACGACTACGAGGCCAGCATGCTGGTCGAGCGCACCGGGTGGTCGGAGGCCGAGATCGCCGGACGGGTTCAGGCGCTGGTGGTCACGCGCGGCGCGGAAGGCTGTCAGGTATGGCAGGGCGATCGCTGCGACACCGTCGCGGCAGCGCCGATCGGCGAGGCGAAGGACCCCACCGGCTGCGGCGATGCGTTCCGCGGCGGCCTGCTCTACGGGCTGTCGCAGGGCTGGGACTGGATCCGGGCCGCCCGCCTGGGCAGCGTGATGGGCGCGATCAAGATCGAGAGTCAGGGCGCCCAGAATCACCAGATCTCGCGCGCAGGTGTCGCTGCGCGCCACGAGCAGGCCTTCGGGGTGAGGCCCTGGCAGGACTAGACGAAACGCAGCAGCGTGCCCAGCCCCGATTCGAGCACCATCAGCAGCGCCTGCGCCACCACGACGAGGACGAGCGGCGAGAGGTCGAATCCGCCTACGGTGGGCAACACACGCCGGATCGGGGCAAGGAAGGGGCGCGTGAGGTGCTCGACCACCGGCGCCAGCGGTGCGCCTGGATTGACCCACGACAGAATGGCCTGCAGCAGCACGAGCGCGATCAGCAGGTAGATCGACCACTTGCACAGCCAGAAGAGCGCGACGAGCAGCACGCCGCCGACCGCGGGCCCGCGCGACAGCATCAGGGCCGAGTAGATGAACGCGAGCGCAACCGCAAGCAGCAGCGCTGCGACGAGGCTCGCGGTATCGAGCCTGCGCGACCCCGGCAGGATGCGACGCAAGGGTCCGACGATCCAGTCGGTGACCGCGTGCACAAACTGCATGATCGGATTGCGCACCGACAGCTGCTGCCAGGCGCCAACCGCTCGCAACACGCAGGCGGTAGCCAGCAGGCTGCCGGCCGTTTCGATGAGCAACCACAGGGCGTTGAGCATGGCCCTGGGATTCTCGCACAGTCTTGACATGCCTCCGGCCGCCATGGCCATCGGCGGCAGCGCTCACCGACCACGAAGGGGCCGGTGAGCCTGGCCAAGACTCAGGGCTTGTTACCGGTCGGGAAGGGCCAGGCCGCAGCCGGATTCGCAGCCGGTGCCGCGGTCGCCTTGCTCGCCCGCTTCGCAGGGGCTTTCTTCGCGGGCGCGGCCTTCGGAGCCGGCGCCTTGGCGGCGGGAGCAGCCTTCTTCGCGGGAGCAGCCTTCTTCGCGGGGGCGGCTTTCTTCGCCGGCGCGACGGCTTTCGCGGCGGAAGCCTTCTTCGCGGGCGCCGGGGCCTTCGCCGCTGCGGTCTTCTTGGCGGGTGCGGCCTTCGTCGCCGCGGCCTTCTTCGCCGCAGCCTTCTTCGCGGGCGCAGCCGCCTTCACGGGCGCAGCCGCCTTCGCGGGCGCAGCCTTCCTGGCGGCGGGCGCCTTGGCGGTCGCGGCCTTCTTGGCCGCAGCGGGCTTCGCCACCGCGGCAGTCGCCTTGGCGGGTGCCGCTTTCCTGGCCGCAGCAGTCGTCTTCGCCGCAACGGGCTTCTTGGCGGCAGCGGGCTTCTTGTCGGCCGGTTTCTTTGCCGCAGCCTTCACGGCAGCGGGTTTCTTGGCAGCGGCTTTGGTGGCGGTAGCCATCGAGGGCACTCCTCAGGTTGATGAAGCGAACACGGAGACCCGTGCCCGGGCACCCGGAGCGCCCGACCAGCACGAACCATTCATCGACGCAAGCCCTCCGACATCCGGGCGCGGCATGCCTGCGCAAATGAATACGGCTTGCCGGCGATGACCCAGCGGGCCAGGCCGGCGCCTTGCGGCCGAACAGGCCCACCCCGGATCCCGGGCGCGGACCGGCGCGTCGGCATCGCGGAAAGGACGCATCCGGTCATCGGGATGTGGACCCTGTCTCAATCCCAGCTCAGCGCACCGCCGGTCTGGTACTCGATCACTCGCGTCTCGAAGAAGTTCCGTTCCTTCTTGAGATCGATCATCTCGCTCATCCAGGGGAACGGATTCTCTTCCTGCGGGAACAGGGGATCGAGACCGATCTGCTGCGCGCGGCGATTGGCGATGAAGCGCAGGTAGGACTTGAACATCGAGGCGTTCAGACCGAGCACCCCGCGCGGCATGGTGTCCTCGGCGTAGGCGTACTCGAGTTCGACGGCACGATTGAAGAGCTCGCGGATCTCGGCACGGAAAGCCGGCGTCCAGAGATGCGGATTCTCGAGCTTGATGGTGTTGATGAGATCGATGCCGAAATTGCAGTGCATCGATTCGTCGCGAAGGATGTACTGGTACTGCTCGGCGGCACCGGTCATCTTGTTCTGGCGGCCCAGCGCGAGGATCTGCACGAAGCCCACGTAGAAGAACAGCCCCTCCATCAGGCAGGCGAAGACGATCAGCGAACGCAGCAGCTTCTGATCGGCTTCGTCGGTACCGGTGACGAAATCCGGGTTCGTCAGGGTGTCGATGAAGGGGATGAGGAACTCGTCCTTGTCGCGGATCGACTTGACCTCGTGGTACGCGTTGAAGATCTCGCCTTCGTCGAGACCGAGCGACTCGACGATGTACTGGTAGGCGTGGGTGTGGATCGCCTCCTCGAAGGCCTGACGCAGCAGGAACTGCCGGCATTCGGGGGCGGTGATGTGCCGGTAGGTGCCCAGCACGATGTTGTTGGCGGCCAGCGAGTCGGCGGTGACGAAGAAGCCGAGGTTGCGACGCACCAGGCGGCGTTCGTCCTCGGTCAGCCCGTTGGGATCCTTCCAGAGCGCGATATCGCGGCTCATGTTGATTTCCTGCGGCATCCAGTGGTTGGCGCAGGTGGCAAGGTACTTGTCCCAGGCCCACTTGTACTTGAAGGGCACGAGCTGGTTGACGTCGGAGGCGCCATTGATCACGCGCTTGTCTTCGACGCGAACCCGGCGCTCGTCACTCGACGGACGGGCGTCGCGAGTCGCGGCGCGCGTCTCGTGCATCGCGGGGCGGGCTTCCCGCATCGCCGGAGGCGTCATCGGCGGCATACCCCCCATCAGGGACGCCGGGGGAACAGCCGCTCGGGCGGGTCTTGCGGAAGGAGTGTCTTCCCAGGAAAGCATCTCGGATCTCACTTCGGATTCAACGCGGTGAAGAGGCGCCATCGGCGCCCCTGGGCTGGCCTGCTTACTGACACGCTTCGCAGTCGGGATCGTCGATGGCACAGAACTTCGGCGCCTCCTCGGGCGCGGGCGCGGCCGCCGCCATCGAGGCCGCGTAGCTGAAGCCGCCAGCCTGACCGTCGGCGGCCACCGCGTTGAGCTGTCCGATCCGGTTGGACGTGGACTTTTCCGCCGCCGTGGCACCGAGCGTGCGCAGGTAGTAGGTGGTTTTCAGGCCGCGCAGCCAGGCCAGCGAGTAGGTGTCGTGCAGCCGCTTGCCGGAAGCCCCCGCCATGTAGATGTTGAGCGACTGCGCCTGGTCGATCCACTTTTGCCGCCTTGCCGCCGCCTCGACCAGCCACGCCGGGTCGACCTCGAAGGCCGTGGCGTAGATCGCGCGCAGCTCGGCAGGGATGCGATCGATGCGCGCGAGCGACCCGTCGTAGTACTTGAGGTCGGCGATCATCACCTCGTCCCAGAGACCGAGCCGCTTGAGGTCGCGCACCAGGTAGTCGTTGACCACCGTGAACTCGCCCGAGAGGTTCGACTTCACGTAGAGGTTCTGGAAGGTTGGCTCGATGCAGGCCGACACGCCGATGATGTTGGAGATCGTGGCGGTTGGCGCGACCGCCACACAGTTGGAGTTGCGCATGCCGTAGGTGGCGATGCGCCGGCGCAGGGCATCCCAGTCGAGGGTCTCGGAGCGGTCGACCTCGACATAGCCGCCCCGCTCCTGCTCGAGCAGATCGAGGGAATCGCGAGGCAGGATGCCGAGATCCCAGAGCGAGCCCTTGAAGGATGAGTAACGGCCGCGCTCCTCGGCGAGTTCGGTGGACGCCCAGTAGGCGTGGTAGCAGACGGCCTCCATCGAACGGTCGGCAAACTCGACCGCCTCCTGGCTGGCGTAGGGCACGCGCATCAGGTGCAGGCAATCCTGGAAGCCCATGATGCCCAGGCCCACCGGGCGGTGCTTCAGGTTGCTGGTGCGCGCCTTGCCGACCGCGTAGTAGTTGATGTCGATCACGTTGTCGAGCATGCGCATCGCGGTACGCACGGTACGCGCGAGCTTGTCGTGGTCGAGCACGTGACGCACGACGCCGTCGGCGCCGGTGACCTCGGTCATGTGGGCGACGAGATTCACCGAGCCGAGGTTGCAGACCGCGATCTCGTTCGGCCCGGTATTCAGCGTGATCTCGGTGCACAGGTTGGAGCTGTGAACCACGCCGACGTGCTGCTGCGGGCTGCGCAGGTTGCAGGGATCCTTGAAGGTCAGCCAGGGATGCCCGGTTTCGAAGAGCATGCTGAGCATGCGCCGCCACAACTGGACCGCGGGCACCTTCTTGAAGAGCCTGAGCTCGCCGCTGGCGGCCTTCTGCTCGTAACGGGTGTAGGCCTCCTCGAAGGCGCGTCCCACCTTGTCGTGCAGGTCCGGGCAATCGGAGGGCGAGAACAGCGTCCAGTCGGCGCCCTCGAACACCCGCTTCATGAAAAGGTCGGGAATCCAGTTCGCCGTGTTCATGTCGTGGGTGCGGCGGCGATCGTCGCCGGTGTTCTTGCGCAGGTCGAGGAACTCCTCGATATCGAGGTGCCAGGTCTCGAGGTAGGCACACACCGCGCCCTTGCGCTTGCCGCCCTGATTGACGGCGACCGCGGTGTCGTTGACGACCTTCAGGAAGGGCACGACGCCCTGGCTCTTGCCGTTGGTGCCGCGGATGTGGCTGCCGAGCGCCCGCACCGGGGTCCAGTCGTTGCCCAGACCGCCCGCGTACTTCGCGAGCAGGGCATTTTCCTTGATGGCCTCGTAGATGCCGTCGAGATCGTCGGAGACCGTGGTCAGGTAGCACGACGAGAGCTGCGAACGCTGCGTGCCCGAGTTGAACAGCGTGGGCGTCGAGCTCATGAAGTCGAAGGTGGACAGCAGCTCGTAGAACTCGATGGCGCGCGCCTCGCGGTCGATCTCGTTGAGGGCCAGCCCCATCGCGACGCGCATGAAGAAGGCCTGCGGCAGCTCGATGCGGACCTCGTCGACATGCAGGAAATAGCGATCGTAGAGAGTCTGCAGCCCGAGGTAACCGAAGCGCAGGTCACGATCGGCCCGCATCGCGGCACCGAGCCGGGCGAGGTCGAAGTTGCCGAGCTGCGGATCGAGCAGGCCGGCCTCGATGCCGCGACGCACGAAGGCCGGGAAGTACTCGGCGTAGCGCTCGCCCATCGCGGCCTGCGAGACCTCTTCACCGAGCACCTCGCGACGCACCGTGTGCAGCAGCAGCCGTGCCGTGACCTGACTGTAGGCGGGATCCTTCTCGATCAGAGCCCGGGCCGACAGGATGGCCGACTTGTGAACTTCGTCGAGCGGCACGCCGTCGTACAGGTTCTTGACGGTGTCGGCCAGGATGGCATCGGCACTGGTGTAGGCCTCCAGGCCCTCGCAGGCGGACGCCACCAGCGCACGCAGCGCGGCTTCGTCGAGCGGGCGGCTGACGCCGCCATCGAGCACCCGCAGCACAGGACGAGCCTGCGCCTCGGCCTGCTGGCGGGCAGCCCGCTCCTGGGCGCGCCGCTCGCGGTAGAGGACGTAGGCTCGGGCGACCTCGTGCTCGCCGGAGCGCATCAGCGCGAGTTCGACGTGGTCCTGGATGTCCTCGATGTGGAAGATCGCGCCGCCCGACTTGCCCCGCACCAGCGCGCCGATGACCGAGCCGGTGAGCTGGTCGACGAGCTCGCGCACGCGAGCCGAGGCGGCACTCTGCCCTCCGTTGACCGCAAGGAAGGCCTTGGTCATCGCGACAGAGATCTTGCCCGGCTCGAAGGCCACGACCGATCCGTTGCGGCGGATGACCTTGAAATCGGCGAAAAGGGCCGCCTGGGCGGCGGCCTCGTCGGCAGGAAGACCACCCCAGGCGGGCATCGGCTGAATGGCGGGGACAGGGGTGCTCTCACCTACCCATTGCATGAACGTTCTCCGGAATCTGGCTTGTTGGATGATGCGCGGGGGCCGCTTCGGCGCCCCCCGGGGGGTGGAATGCGGGGCCCGACGGCGCCGCTCGTGCGGCCGTCCTGACCTTTCTGCCGTCCGGGCGGGACGGCGCGCCAAAAGAACGTGGGCGGGTATCGAGACCGCATCCGACCACTAGATCTAGCGTCTTTGCTGGTCGGAGGCCCTAATTCTAGTGGTCGGGGGCCCGGCAGCGCAAGCGCGCGCGCAGTACCCGGACACTCAGCCGGCCCGGCGCAGCCCGGTCGCGCGGATGGACGCCTCGAAGCGCGACCAGTCGAAAAACGGACCGGGATCCTGCTTGCGTCCGGGCGCGATGTCGCTATGCCCGGCCAGCCAGCGAAGCGGGTGGCGCGCGGCCAGCAGCGCGGTGACCGACGCCAGCCGACGGTACTGCGCCGCGGTGAACGGGTGCTCGCCATCGCCCTCGAGTTCGATGCCGATCGAGAAATCGTTGCACCGCTCGCGGCCCGCGAAACGCGAGATGCCCGCATGCCACGCCCGCCGGCCGGTGCCGACGAACTGAAGCAGTTCGCCGCGCCGACGGATCAGGAAGTGGGCCGAAACGCGCAGCCCGGCCAGCTGTGCGAAGAAAGGATGCGCCGAGGGGTCGAGCGTGCCGGTGAACAGCCGCTCGATCGCGTCGCCCGAGAAACGACCCGGCGGCAGGCTGATGTAGTGCAGGACGAGCAGCTCGATCGCCTGCCCCTCGGGTCGCTCGTCGTGGTGGGGTGAGCGGACTTCGCGCGCATCCTCGAGCCATCCGTCGGGGTCGGTCCGCCAGCCGGATGCGCGGCGCGACCTCAAGACAGGCCCAGCCGCTGCATCCGGTGGCGCAACGCCCGGAAGGTGACACCCAGCCGCCGCGCCGCGGCCGTACGGTTGTTGCCGGTGCAGGCGAGCGCGCGCAGGATCGCCTCGCGCTCGACCTGGTCGAGATAGGCTGGCAACGACTCGGGCACACCATCGGCGTCGAGCCCGGTCGAGGCCCCGGGCGTGGCGGTCGCGGTCGCAGGCGCGCCGCCGGCCTCGGTTGCGGCCGCGCCACCGCTGGATGCGGGGACGTCGGTGGGCGCGGGCACGTCGGGGGGCGGGGGCACCTCGGCCGGCAAGGGCGGGGTGTCGTCGGCGGTGCCGGCCGATGCCGGGGCGCCGCGAAGCTCGGGCAACGACCCCGGACGCAGCCCGAGGTCCTCGACGTTGATCACCTCGCCGTTGCAGTAGGCCAGCGCCCGCTCGAGCAGATTCTCGAGCTCGCGCACGTTGCCCGGGAACGCATAGCTCTGCAGGTAGCGGATCGTGACCGAGGACAGGCGCGGTGGCTCGGCGAGGCCGGCACGCGCCGCGACGCGCGCGAGGATCGCCTCGGCGAGCTGCGGCAGGTCTTCGGGACGCTCGCGCAGCGCCGGCAGCTTCAGCTCGATGACGTTGAGGCGGTAGAAGAGATCCTGGCGGAAGCGCCCGTCGGCCACGCAGCGGGCGAGGTCCTGGTGCGTCGCGCTGATGATGCGCACATCGACCGGCTCCTCCAGGTTGGCGCCGAGCTTGCGCACGCGCTTCTCCTGGATCGCGCGCAGCAGCTTGACCTGCATGTTCAGCGGGAGGTCGGCCACCTCGTCGAGGAACAGCGTTCCGCCGCTGGCGGCCTGGAAGAGCCCTTCGCGCTCCTGCTCGGCACCCGAGAAGGCGCCGCGCCGATGGCCGAAGAACTCGGATTCCATCAGGGTCTCGGGGATGGCGCCGCAGTTCACCGCGACGAAGGGTCGCGTCGCTCGCGCGCTGCAGGCATGCACGAGGCGCGCGGCAAGTTCCTTGCCCGACCCCGATTCACCGGTGATCGCGACCGGCGCCATGCTGCGCGCAAGGCGCCGGATCTGGTCGCGTACCGCGGCGACCGCGGGGGAGACACCGACGAGACCCGCGGTGAGATCGTCCGGCGGCGCTTCGCCCGCGGGCGTCTCGGGCGCCTGCAGCGCCGCGCGGACCAGGCTGCGCAGCGCATCGAGGGCGAGCGGCTTGGCGAGGTAGTCGAAGGCGCCCGCCTTGAGTGCCGCCACCGCATTCTCGGCACTGCCGTAGGCGGTGATCACCGCCACTGGGGTACCCGGACGATCACGCCCGAGCGCCGCCACGAGCTCGAGCCCCTCGCCATCGGGTAGCCGCATGTCGGTGAGGCACAGCGCGTACTCGCGGCCCCGCGCAAGCTGCCGTCGCGCTTCGTCGAGCGAGCCGGCGACATCGACATCGAGGCCCATGCTCACCAGCGTGATCTCGAGCAGTTCGCGCAGGTCGGCCTCATCGTCGATGACGAGCACGCGCGGCGCGCGCGCGCCGGGGCGGGCGGCGGGGTTTTCGGCGCTCATCGGGCGGGGCGGATCACGAAGACATTGCGCAGCGGTGCCTCGCGCTCGCGGATCTCGTGCCGCAGCGTGGCGCCGTTGGCGTCGCAGATCTCGCGCGCGAGGAACAGGCCGAGGCCGCTGCCGCGCGCCTCGGAGGTGAAGAAAGGCTCGAACATGTGCTCGCGAAGGGCGGGCGCCGGACCGGGCCCGTCGTCGGCGACGATCAGTTCCAGGCGGTCGTCGGCGCCACGCCGCCAGGCAAGACGGATGGAGCCCGACGCGGACGTAGCGTAGCGCATGGCGTTGCCGAGCAGGTTGAGGAGCACCTGGCGCAGCGGATGGGGATCGAAGACGATCGGATCGGCGGCGTCCACCTGCACGCTCACCCGCCCGGCCGCAAGCTGGCCGGTCGCTTCGAGCTCGCCGACGACCGTTGGCAGGAATTCGGCCGCGTTCAGGCGCTCCGGGTCGCGTCGATCGCGGCGCGCGATCGCCAGCACGTCCTCGACGATGCGGTCGATGCGTACCGAGTTGTCCTCGACGATGCGCGAAAGGCGCATCTCGAGGGGGCCGCCCAGCCGTTCACCGAGCAGACCGTTGGCATGACGGATCGCGGCCAGCGGGTTGCGGATCTCGTGGGCGATCGACGCGGACAGGCGCCCCATCGAGGCGAGCTTCAGCTGCCGCGCCTGCTCCTCGGCCTCCCGCAGATCCTCGAGGACGAGCACCGCGGCGGCCGACGCGTCGGCGGCGACCCCCTCGGGCACCAGCCGGCGCACGCGCACCCGCACCGGGCCGGACTCGGCGCCAGGCAGCTCGAGCGCCAGCGCGTCGCCCGGACCCGCATCGGCCACCCGACCGATCAGCCGTGCGAGCTGGCTGCCGTCCACGTCGCCGGAAAGCAGCCTCGCAGCCGCCGGATTCATCGTGCGTGGCCGGCCGGCGCCATCGAGCACGATCACGCCCTGCGGCAGCTCCGACACCACCAGGCTGGTGATCGCGAACTGCGCCTGGAGGTCCTCGCCACGCCGACGCGCCAGTCGCTCCTGCGCGTTGAGCCGCGTCGCGAGCCAGCCGATGCCGATCGCGAGCGCCAGGCAGGCGACGCCGGTGAGCACGGCCTGGCCGAAGGCTGCGCCGTCGAATCCGGCCCCGGCAAGACTGCGCAGCCCCTCGGAGCCGAGCATCGCCAGTGCGGCGACCACCCCGAAGAGCGCCGCCAGCCGCGGCGTGCACAGCACCGAGGCGCCGGCGATCGCGCTGACGACCAGAACGCCCAGACCGCTGCGCACACCGCCGGCGATCTGCATCAGCGCGACCAGCACACCGAGGTCAACGACGACCTGCCCCGTCAGCTGCAGATAGAACCAGGGTCGCAGCCGCCTCGCGGCGACCAGGAAGGCGACCGCGAAACCGAAGTACACCAGCGCCAGCGGCACGAACAGGCCCCGGCTGCTGTCGTCGAGCATCGACGACTCGCCTTCGGAGAGCCCGACGAACGCGATCAGCACGGCGACCATCGCGACCCGCGCCAGCCCGAGGAAACGCAGCGAGATCCAGTGCGAGCGCTGCGGCGGCGGCAGCATCCCGGAGAGGCGCGAGCCTCGAACGCCCCCCGGATCGGTCGCCTCAGCGGTCGGCATCGCGATGCTCCGCGCTGCAGTAGTGGCGCCCGCGGGCGCTGATCATCTCGGAAGAGGGGGCGTGCACACCGCAGTGCGCGCAGCGCTGCATTGCCTCGCTCGCCACGGACTGCTCTCGGGGCGCGGACGCGTCGCGACGGCGACGAGCCTCCTCGGCGGCCCGCTGCCTGCGCTGCAGGATGCCAGCCAGCCTGAAACCCGCGACGACGACGAGGATCAGACCGATCCAGAAGACGATCTTGCCCATGGGATGCGAGCTGCGGTGGCGGTGCGGCGCTCAGGCGCGCTGCAGCACCACCTCGAGCACGAAACGGCTGCCGACGTAGGCCAGCAGGAGCACCGCGAAACCCGCGGTGGTGAAGCGCAGCGCGGTGCGCCCGCGCCAGCCGCGCAACCGTCGTCCGGCCAGCAGCACGCCGAACAGCACCCAGGAGGCCAGCGCGAAGACGGTCTTGTGATCGAGCCGGAAGGGGCGCCCGAAGGTGGCCTCGGCGAACAGCACGCCGGAGAGCACCGTGAGGGTGAGCAGCAGAAAGCCGATCAGGATGAGCCGGAAGAGAATGCGCTCGAGCGCCAGCAGGGGCGGCAGGTCGTCGACCCAGCGGCCGAACAGCGAGCGCCCAGGACCGCCGCCCGCGTGCAGCGCTCGCTCGGCGGTGGCCATCAGCAGGGCGTCGAGGGCCGCCAGCATCAGCACGCCGTAGGCGAGCGTGCCGGCAAGCAGATGCGGCACGAAGAGCGGCCGGCTGCCATCGAGCGGAAACTCGGAGCCCGGGAAGGCGAGCGGCAGCGCGCAGGCGATCGAGGCTGCGGGGAGCAGCGGGATGCGCAGCGCCTGCACGCGCACCGACATGCCCTCGACCCAGAGCAGCGCGACGCCGACCAGCAGGCTCGCCGACAGCACATGCGCGAAGCCGAAGCTGAAGCTCTCGCCGGTGCGCACCGCGGCGACCACGCCGAGCGCATGCGCGAGCATCCCGCCGCCGAGCAGCAGCGATGCCAACTGCACGGACGCACCGCCATCGGCGCCTGGCGCGGCGTCGGTGTCGGCGCTCGATCGCGCGCCACGCAGCGCGGCGAGCCACGCTGGCAGGTACAGCGCAACCGTGAGGAGGCTGGCGATAACCAGTAGAATCGACATCGGGCTGCGCACCGGTGGGAAGCGAGCCAGTTTACTCCAAGGCCATGCTCGACAATCTCTCCCAGCGGCTCGCCCGCGTCGTCAAGACCCTGCGCGGCGAGGCCCGGCTCACCGAGGCCAACACGCAGGAGATGCTGCGCGAGATCCGCATCGCGCTGCTCGAGGCCGATGTCGCGCTGCCGGTGGTGCGCGACCTGATCGCACGCATCCGCGAGAAGGCCCTCGGCCAGGAGGTGCTCGGCAGCCTCACGCCGGGGCAGGCGCTCGTGGGCGTGGTGCACCGCGAACTCACCGAGCTGATGGGCGGCGCCTCCGCCGAGCTCGACCTCGCCCGCCAGCCGCCCGCGGTCATCCTGATGGCCGGCCTTCAGGGCGCCGGCAAGACCACGACCGTGGGCAAGCTCGCGAAGTGGCTGCGCGAGAACGCGCGCAAGAAGGTTCTCACCGTTTCCTGCGACGTCTACCGTCCGGCGGCCATCGAGCAGCTGCGCACGGTGGCCGGCCAGGCGGGCGCCGACTTCTTCCCGAGCACCCCGGACCAGCAGCCTGTCGACATCGCGCGCGCTGCCGTGCAATGGGGACGCACCCACTACCACGACGTTCTCATCGTCGATACCGCCGGCCGCCTCGCCATCGACGAGCGCCTGATGGCCGAGATTCGCGCGCTCCACGACGCGCTTTCGCCGGCCGAGACGCTGTTCGTGGTCGACGCGATGCAGGGCCAGGACGCGGTCAATACCGCGCGCGCCTTCGCGCAGGCGCTGCCGCTGACCGGCGTCGTGCTCACCAAGCTCGACGGCGACTCGCGTGGCGGCGCGGCGCTGTCGGTCAAGGCGGTCACCGGCAAGCCGATCAAGTTCGTGGGTGTCGGCGAGAAGCTCGGCGGCCTCGAGGGTTTCCATCCGGAGCGAATGGCCAACCGGATCCTCGGCATGGGCGACATCGTGTCGCTGGTCGAGGAGGCCCGCAAGGCGGTCGACCAGGGCGCTGCCGAGGAACTCGCCGCCAAGCTGAAGTCGGGCAACCGATTCGACCTCAACGATTTCCTGGTCCAGCTCGGCCAGATGAAGAAGATGGGCGGCCTGTCGTCGCTGCTCGACAAGCTGCCCGCGCAGATGCAGGCGGCCGCCGGCCAGGCTGACCTCGGCCGCGCCGAGCGCGACATGCGCCGCATGCAGGGCATCATCCATGCGATGACCCCGGCCGAGCGCAGCAAGCCCGAACTGATCAAGGCGAGCCGCAAGCGCCGCATCGCGGCCGGTGCCGGCGTGCCGGTGCAGGAAGTCAACCGGATGCTCGCTCAGTTCGACCAGATGCAGACCATGATGAAGAAGATGCAGAAAGGCGGGCTCGCCAAGATGATGCGGGGCATGAAGGGCATGCTCCCCGGCATGCGATGAGCGTATCGGCATCGGCATCGCCTCGCCGCATGGCGCGGCCGCATCGCCGTATCGCGCCAGCGTTCATCGCGACGTCGGTACTGCTCGCGTCTTTCCCCGCGCTCGCGCAAGCGGCCAGGGCGGCCGACCCGTCGGGCGGACGCGATGGCCGCGCGGTCTACGAGGCGGTATGCGCCGCCTGCCACACCACCGGGGTGCTCAAGGCCCCGAAGCTCGGCGACACCGCCGCCTGGCGCCCGCTGATCGCCGAAGGCCAGCGCTCGCTGGTACGCACCGCCATCAAGGGCATCCGCCAGATGCCGGCCAAGGGTGGCGACCCCTCGCTCAGCGCCATCGAGGTCGAACGCGCGGTCGTCTACATGGCCAACGCCGCGGGCGGTCGCTTCAAGGATCCGCCGTGACGGCCCGTGCCCCCCGGAGAGACGCATGAACAGCCGCCTGCCGTTGCCCGCCTGGCCCGAGGACGCCGGCATCGTCGAGGATGCCGCGGCCGCCGAGGCCTTCGTCATCGACTGGCGCAAGCGCTACCGTGGCCGCGCACTCGCGGTCGCACAGCCGCGCTCCACCGAGGCCGTCGCCGCCCTGGTGCGCCACTGCGCGGACGCCGGCATCCCGATCGTCCCTCAGGGCGGCAACACCGGCCTGGTCGGCGGCGGCACGCCCGACGACTCCGGCCGCGCGCTGGTGCTTTCGCTCGCCCGCATGAACCGCGTGCGCGCGATCGACACCGCCAACGACACCCTCACCGCCGAGGCCGGCTGCGTGCTCGCCGACTTGCAGCGCACCGCGCGCGAGGCCGGTCGGCTGTTCCCGCTGTCGCTGGCGGCCGAGGGCTCCTGCACCATCGGGGGCAACCTGGCCACCAACGCCGGGGGCGTGCAGGTGCTTCGCTACGGCAACGCCCGCGAGCTCTGCCTCGGGCTCGAGGTGGTCACCGCCCGCGGCGAGATCTGGCATGGCCTGCGCGGCCTGCGCAAGGACAACACCGGCTACGACCTGCGCGACCTGTTCATCGGTGCCGAGGGCACCCTGGGCATCATCACCGCGGCCACGCTGAAGCTCTTCCCGCTGCCCGCGGCGCAACTCACCGCCTTCGCGGCCGTGCCCTCGGTGCAGGCCGCGGTCGCGCTGCTCGACCTCGCCAAACGCCGGCTCGCGGCCTCGCTGACGGCCTTCGAACTGATCAGCGAGTTCTGCCTCGCGCTCGTCGACCGCCACTTCCCGCAGGCGCGCCGCCCGCTCGGTGCGGCCTCCCCCTACTACGTGCTGCTCGAGTCCTCCGACGCCGAGAGCGAGGCGCACGCCCAGGCGCTGTTCGAGTCGCTGATGGCCGAGGCGCTCGACGCCGGTCTGGTCACCGATGCCGCCGTGGCCTCGTCGATCGCGCAGTCGCGCGCCTTCTGGGCATTGCGCGAGAACATCCCGCTCGCGCAGGCGATGGAGGGGCGCAACATCAAGCACGACATCGGTGTGCCGATCTCCTCGATCGCGAGCTACGTCGAGGAAACCGGCGCCGAGATCGCGCGCGCGGCCCCGGGCGTGCGCATGGTGGTGTTCGGCCACCTCGGCGACGGCAACCTGCACTACAACGTGTCGCCCGCGCCCGGTGCCGACGAGGAAGCCTTCATGGGCACCGAGCCGCTGATCAACCGCATCGTCTACGACGCGGTGGCTCGCCATCACGGCTCGATCTCCGCGGAGCACGGCCTGGGTCAGCTCAAGCGCGAGGAAAACGTCCACTACAAGTCGCCGGTCGAGATCGCGATGATGCGCGCGATCAAGCAGGCGCTCGACCCGCAGGGCCTGCTCAATCCCGGCAAGGTGCTGCCCGCCACGCCCGCAGGGATCGCGCCATGACCGACACCCCAGCCGCACGCCCTGCCACGAGCCGGATCTTCCGGCGCGAGATCACCCTCGAGCAGCTCGCGCAGATCCATCGCGACACCGTCGTCGGCCTGCTGGGCATCGAGTTCACCGAGATCGGCGACGGCACGCTCGCCGCCCGCATGCCGGTCGACCGGCGCACCGTGCAACCTGCCGGCATCCTGCACGGCGGCGCGTCGGTCACGCTCGCCGAGACGCTGGGCAGTTGCGCGGCCTGGCTCACCCTCGATGACGACCGGCGCGCGGTCGGCCTCGACATCAACGCCAATCACCTGCGCGCGATGCGCGATGGCTGGGTCTACGGCCGCTGCCACCCGGTGCATCTCGGACGCAGCACCCAGGTCTGGCAGATCGAGATCTCGGACGACCAGGGCAGACCGGTCTGCACCTCGCG
>Ga0315900_10006190_pt1 | contig 16164 bp, 11 predicted proteins | sample LakEriMetagenome_FD_203521 | JGI IMG/M metagenome (GOLD analysis project Ga0315900, IMG submission 203521) | Freshwater fungal communities from buoy surface, Lake Erie, Ohio, United States - Buoy 12 MA114 | ecosystem: Environmental > Aquatic > Freshwater > Lake > Lake biofilm | place: USA: Lake...
GTGTCTGTCAGGTTGCAGGCCGGATCAGAGGACGCAGGCGGAGGACGCAGGCGGGGGGCGCAAGCGGAGGGCGCGTCCGGGCGGGGCGGCCCGGACGCGCCGGCATCGGCGGGGGATGGCCGATGGCTCGCCGGACCGGGAAGACCGGCGAGGATGTCGCCCCGGCTGGCGGACAAGCCGCGGGACGATGGCGAAAAGCATTCGCCTGAACGCAGCATGGGGTGAGTCGGATTCGGAATTGTGACGGTGCGGGCGGAGTGGCGGATGTGCCGTCCTGCCGCTGCCCGCCGCGCTGGCAGGCGGGCACCGGCCGGGAGGCGTCAGCCGCGCACGAAGCCCACGATGTCGTAGGTGCGCGCCAGGATCGGGGCCGCGATCTCGCGCGCGCGGGCGGCGCCCTGGGCGAGGATGCGGTCGATCTCGGCCGGGTCCGCCATCAGGCGCGCCATCTCGGCCGAGATGGGCGCAAGGCGGGCCACGGCAAGATCGGCCAGCATCGGCTTGAACCGGCCCCAGCCGGCGCCGGCATGTTCGGCCAGCACCGCCTCGGGCGTGCTGTCCAAGAGGGCGGCGAAGATGTCGACGAGGTTGCGCGCCTCGGGGCGGGTGTCGAGGTCGGCGAGGTTCTCGGGCAGGGGGGCGGCATCGGTGCGGGCCTTCTGGAACTTGCGCGCGATGGTCGCGGCATCATCGGTCATGTTGATGCGCTCCATGTCCGATTCGCCCGATTTCGACATCTTCTTCGTCCCGTCGCGCAGGTTCATCACGCGCATGGCGGGCCCTTCGATCACCGGGGTGGTTAGCGGGAAGTAGTCCACGCCATAATCGTGGTTGAACTTGGCGGCGATGTCGCGCGTCAGCTCGACATGCTGTTTCTGATCCTCGCCCACGGGGACGTGGGTCGCGTGATAGAGCAGAATGTCGGCCGCCATGAGCGAGGGGTAGGCGTAAAGGCCGAGCGACTGCTTTTCGGCATTCGCGCCCGCCTTTTCCTTGAACTGGGTCATCCGGTTCATCCAGCCCAGCCGCGCCACGCAGTTGAAGATCCAGCCAAGCTCGGCGTGCTGGCTCACCTGGCTCTGGTTGAAGAGGATCGAGCGCGCTGGGTCGATCCCTGCGGCCAGAAAGCCGGCCGCAACCTCGCGCGTGGCGGCGCGAAGCTGCGCGGGGTCCTGCCAGACTGTGATCGCGTGAAGGTCGACGACGCAGTAGATCGTCTCGAAGCCCTGGCCCTGCATCTCGACGAAGCGTTTGATCGCGCCGAGATAGTTGCCGAGCGTGAGGCCGCCAGAGGGCTTGATGCCGGAAAAGACACGCGGGGCGAAGGTCGTCTCGGTCATCCTGGGTGCCTTCTGGATTTGCGGGCGGGGGTGGCTTATCGACCGGGGGATGCGGCGTCAAGCAAAGGGGGCGGCGATGACGGAGGAGCAGGCCTTTCCGGTCAATCCGGTGCCGGCGGTGGTGATCGCGCTCTGTGCCGCCGTGATGGGCATCGAGCTAGTGTTCCAGCTGGGCGAGGCCGGGCTGGCCGGAGGGCCGCAGGCCGTGGGCTGGCGGATGGCGGCGATCGCCGATTTCGGCTTTTCCCCTGCGGTCTGGCAACGGGTGACCGAGGCCGGCGATTTCAGTTTTGCGATGCTGAGACGGTTTCTGACCTATGCTTTTGTGCATGGCAGTTTCACACATGCGATCTTTGCCGCCGTCCTGCTGCTGGCGCTGGGCAAGTTCGTGGGCGAGGGAATGGGGCAGGGTGCAGTGCTGGCGGTGTTCCTGGCCGCGACGATTGGCGGCGCGGTGGTCTTTGCCCTGACGGTGGCGGGCAACCTGCCGCTTTTTGGTGCCTATCCGGGGGTCTATGGGCTGATCGGGGCCTATACCTATCTTCTCTGGATGCGGATCGGGCGTGCGGGGGGGCCGCGGATCATGGCCTTCCGGATGATCGGCTTCCTGATGGCCGCGCAACTGGTCTTTGGCGTCCTTTTCGGGGCGCAGCCGACCTGGATTGCGGATGTGGCGGGGTTCGTGATCGGCGGGGCGGCGGCGATTATGGTGGCACCAGGGGGGTGGAGCGCCTTCGTCGCCCGGGTCAGGCAGCGCTGAGTCACGCCGCAGGCGCGGCCGGCTGCCTCTATCGGCGCAATGCGCTGCGCAGGTCGGCGGGGCGGATCGCGCCAAGGGCGAAGGCGGTGGCGAAATAGCTCGCGATGCCGGCACCGACGAGGCCCGCGAGCGCGACGTAGCGCAGCCGTGGCGTGGCAAGCGCCGTGTCGAGACTGTAGGCCAGCCCCCAGAGGAGTGCGCCCATCGCCAGTGCGGCGACGAGGATGCGCCAGAGCCGGTCGCGCAGGCGCGCGTCGAGGACGGCGGCCTGGCCCATGCCGCGCGAGCCCCACCAGAGTTGCACGACCATCCCCCAGCCCGCGACGGTGGTGCCGAGCGCGGCGGCGGCGAAGCCGATCCAGGGCATGAGGCCGATGGCGACAATGGCGTTCACGGCAAGCGAGACGAGAGCGTAGAGGAAGGGGCGGCGGGTATCTTCGCGCGCATAGAAGAGCGGCTGGAGCACCTTGTGCAGCACGAAGGCAGGCAGGCCCGCGCCGTAGATTGCGAGCGCGATCGCGGTGGCCGCGGTATCATTGGGGCCGAAGGCGCCGCGTTCGAAGAGAACGGCGACGAGCGGGACCGGGATCACCATGAGCGCGACGGCGGCGGGAATGGTGAGCGCGAGGCTGATCTCGGTCGCGCGGTTGAAGGCATGGGCGCCGCCCGCACCGTCGCCGGCGCGCAGGCGACGGGCGAGGTCTGGCAAGAGAACGGTGCCGATGGCGATGCCGACAACGCCGAGCGGAAGCTGGTAGAGCCGGTCGGCATAGGAGAGCCAGGCGACCGCACCTTCGGTGAAGCTGGCCACCTGGCGGCCGACAAGGAGGTTGATCTGCACGACGCCGCCGGCCAGCAGCGCGGGGCCAGCGATGATGGCGAGCCGGCGCAGCTCGGGCGTCAGGCGGGGGCGGCGGGGCAGGATGAACCAGCCCGCGCGGGCGGCCATGACCCAGGTGAAGGCGAATTGGGCGATCCCGGTGATCGGCACGGTCCAGGCGAGCGTGAGGCCCATGTCCCAGCCCGCCCGGTCGGCCAGCAGCATCGCGGCCATGAACATCAGGTTCATCAGGACGGGGACGATGCTGGCTTCGGTAAACCGGCCGAAGGTGTTGAGCACGCCCGAGAGAAGCGCCACGAGCGAGATGAAGAGGATGTAGGAAAACCCGATCCGGCCATAGAGCACGGCCAGGTCAAAGCGGGCATCGCCGGCAAAGCCTGCGGCCATGGCCCAGACGAGCCAGGGCATGGCGAGCGTGCCGACAAGCGTGAAGACGAGGAGGAGGGAGGCGAGGCCCGAGAAGGCATCGCGGGCAAAGCCCGCGGCATCCTCGCCCCCTTCGGCCTTCTTGGCGAACATCGGCACGAAGGCCATGTTGAAGGCGCCTTCGGCAAAGAAGCGGCGGAACATGTTGGGCAGCGAGAAGGCGACGAGGAAGGCCTCGGCCACGGGGCCTGCGCCGAGATAGGCCGCCATCATCATGTCGCGCGCAAAGCCCGCAAGGCGCGAGAGCATCGTCCAGGCGCCGACGGTCACGAAGCCGCGCAGGAGGCGGACGGGTTTCACGGTCGGACCGGGCCTCTAGTCGTTGGCGTTGCAGGATGGGGTAGAGGCCGCGGGGACAAACGGCAAGGGGCGCGGATCATGCGCAGACTCAGGATGCGGCGCGGGCGGCGCCCGTTTCGATCGCCTCGCGCAGGCGGCGTTCGAGGCTGCGCTGTTTGGAGTCAGAGGTGTATTTCAGGCCGAACATGTCCTTGACATAGAAGGTGTCGACCACCTGTTCGCCATAGGTCGCGATCACCGCGCTGGCGATATAGACATGCGCCGCGGCCAGCGTGCGCGTCAGATCGTGCAGGAGGCCCGGGCGGTCGCGGGTGTCGACCTCGATGATCGTATAGATGTCGGAGCCCTCGTTGTCGAAGGTGACCGAGGTCGGCACGCGGAAGGCCTGTTCGCGCTTCTTCAGCCGGTCGCGATCCTTCAGCGCGTCCCGCGCCACGACCTCGCCCTTGAGCGTGCGCAGGATCGTCGTGCGCAGGCGGGGGATGCGCGCTTCCTCATAGGGGCGGCCGTCGGCGTCCTGGATCCAGAAGATCGCGGTGGCCCAGCCATCCTTTGAGGTATAGGTGCGCGCGTCGCGCACGTTCGCCCCGGCCAGCGCGAGCGCGCCGGCCATGCGCGAGAAGAGGCCGGGATGGTCGGCCATGGCAAAACAGGCGCGGGTGGCGTCGCGGTCGGGGTCGGGGTGGATGTCGATGCGCACCTCGTGGGCCTCGATATCGCGCAGGAGGCCTGCGAAGACCACATGCGCCGCCGTGGGCAGGCCCTGCCAGTAGGGGCCGTAATGGCGCTGCGTCTCGGTGCGCAGATCGGCGGCGGGCCAGTCGGCCAGCGCCTCGCGCAGGGCGCGCTTGGCCTCGTCCTCGCGCGTCTCGCGGTTGACATCTTCCATCCCCGAGGCGAGCGCGGTTTCGGTCGCGCGGTAAAGCGCGCGCAGCAGCATGGCCTTCCAGTTGTTCCAGGTGCCGGGGCCGACACCGCGGATGTCGCAGACCGTGACCAGCGTGAGAAGGTCGAGCCTTTCCTTGGTCTTGACCGCCTTGGCAAAGTCGCGGACCGTCCGCGGTTCGGCCAGGTCACGTTTCTGCGCCATGTCGGACATCAGCAGGTGATAGCGGACGAGCCATTCGACCGTTTCGGTTTCCTTGCGCGTCAACCCGAGCCGCGGGCAGAGCCGCCGCGCGATCTGCGCGCCGAGCACCGAATGATCCTCGGGCCGGCCCTTGCCGATGTCGTGCAGCAGGAGCGCGACATAGAGCACGCGGCGGTTGACGCCGGCCCGGAGGATCGAGGAGGCGACGGGCAGTTCCTCGACCAGTTCGCCGCGTTCGATCAGGGCGAGGGTGGAGATGCACTGGATGATGTGTTCGTCCACCGTATAGTGGTGGTACATGTTGAACTGCATCATCGCCACGATCGGCTCGAAATCGGGGATGAAGGCGGCGAGCACGCCGAGTTCGTTCATCCGCCGGAGCGCGCGTTCGGGGTTGCCGTGCTTGAGCATGAGGTCGAGGAAGATGCGGTTGGCCTCCGGGTTGGCGCGCAGGCGCGCGTCGATCAGGCGCAGGTTGGCGGCCAGCAGCCGCATCGCATCGGGATGGAGAAGCGTGCCGGTGCGCAGCGCCTCTTCGAAGATCCGCAGCATATTGAGCGGATCGGCAAAGAAGGCGGTTTCGTCGGCCACGGTCAGGCGGTTCTGCTTGATCGCATAAGGTGGCCGCGCCTTGCGCCGGCGCGGCAGAAGCCGGGTCAGCAGCGGTTCGGACTTGACGTGATTGGCTTCCTGCGCGGTCAGGAAGATGCGCGTCAGTTCGCCCACGCGGGTGGCATGGCGGAAGTAGTCCTGCATGAAGACCTCGACCGCGCGCCGCCCGGCGCGGTCCTGGTAACCCATGCGGGCCGCGACCTCGACCTGCATGTCGAAGGTGAGCTGGTCCATCGCGCGGCCGTTGATGAGGTGGAGATGGCAGCGGACTGCCCAGAGGAAATCCTCGGCCCGGGCGAAGGTCGCATATTCCTCGGCCGTGAAGACGCCCTTGGCGACTAGCTCCGACGCTTCGCGCACGTCATAGACATACTTGCCGATCCAGTAGAGCGATTGCAGGTCTCGCAGGCCGCCCTTGCCTTCTTTCACGTTGGGTTCGACGACATAACGCTGTCCGCCCTGCTTGCGGTGGCGCTCGGTGCGTTCGGCAAGCTTGGCCTCGATGAAGTCGGGGGCGGTGCGGGCAAACAACTCGGTCCGCAGCCGGTCGTGCAGGGTCCGGGCGAGACCTGCATCGCCGGCGATGGGACGCATCTCGAGCACGGCGGTGCGGATCGTGTGATCCTCGCGCGCCATGCGCAGGCAGTCCTTGAGACTGCGGCTGGCATGGCCGACCTTCAGCCGTAGGTCCCACAGGATGTAGAGCATCGATTCGATCAGGCTTTCGGCCGAAGGGCCGAGCTTCCAGGGTGTCAGGAACAGCAGATCGATGTCGGAGAAGGGCGCCATCTGGCCGCGCCCGTAGCCACCCACGGCGACAAGGGCCAGACGTTCTCCTTCCGTGGGGTTCGGCAAGGGGTGAAGGCAGTCGCGGGCCAGCGCGAAGGTCGACGTGACGATGCAGTCGTTGAGCCAGCACCATGCGCGGGTTGCGCCGCGCGATTCGAAGGGCGTGCGGGCAAAGGCGGCCGCGATGGCCGCGTGGCCGCGTTCCCGTGCCTCGCCAAGGATGCGCACGGCTTCGCGCCTGATGGCCAGTTCGTTGGGCTGGCCTCTGCAGGCGGCAGCAAGTCCGGCGCTGACGGCGGTGTTGTCGAAGATCGCCTCTGCCGGACAGAGAAGATCGTGCGGAGGCGCAGGTTCCATGGCCGCCCTGGTGAGGAGTGGCACGCCCGGTGTGGTTGGGTCGGCGGGGCCGGCCATGCGATCCGGCGGGACGGCGGGCGCCGCAGTCAGAACCCGGCGCCGGAGAATGTCCGCGGCGCCGGATCAAGGATGACGATCGTGTTACCCCGCACTTCGGCCACGGCAAGGCCACGTTCGTTCCTGCCGTCGGGAAGCAGGCGGAAGATGCCGGTCGTGCCCATGAAGCCCTGTCCCTGGGTCAGCGAGCTGCGGGTCAGCGCGGCGGGATCGCGCCGTGCGACGAGCGCGCCGATGGCGGCGATCCCGTCATAGGCAAGCCCGGCAAGCAGATGCGGCGGCGCACCATAGGCGGCTGCGTAGCGGCTTTCGAACATCTGCGAAATCTGGCGGTCGGGCATGGCGAATATACCGCCCTGAAGACCCGGCAATTCCAGCGCCTGGGGCGCGGCATCCCAGCGTGTCATCCCGAAGATGCGGATTGCTGCGGAGTTGAGCCCCGCCTCGGGCAATGCGGTGACAAGGATCGGGAGATCGGCATTCGCGCCGGCTGTGGTGAAGACGGCCTGCGCCCCCCCGGCGTTTGCTGCCGCCACGATGCCGGGAGCGGCGGCCAGGATGCCCTGCTGCGAGAGCGGATAGCCGAGCGCGCCGGCGACTGTCCCGCCGTTGGCGGTCACGGCGGCGGCGATGGCGTCACGCCCGATCGTGCCACCGGCGTCATTGGCATGGGCGATCATGTAGCGGTCTATGCCAATCCGCCTTCCGTACCGGATCAGGCGATCTGCCGTGTTGCGGAAAGTGGGGCCGAGGATGAAGAGGTTGCCGCCTGCGATTGTGGGTGTGTTGGAGAAGGCGAGGACATTCACTCCGGTCCCCGCGATGGCAACGGCCGCGGCATTCGACTCTTCGGAACGGAGCGGGCCGAGGATGATCTTGGCGCCTTCGGCGACCGCGGTGACGGCGGCGTTGGCGGCCTGGGCGGGATTGCTTGCGGTGGAATAGACCCGCAGGTCGATCTGAACCCCCTGCAGGTCGGCCACGGCAAGCCGCGCGGCGTTTTCGAAGTTCCGTGCGAGAAAGTCATCATACGCATCGCCCGACCCTGATGGGACGAGCAGGGCGACCTGGACGGGGGCCGAGGGGTCGATGCGGGGGCCCGTCGCGCCGCCCGTGCCACCGGGCACGCTGACGCAGGCGGAAAGGGCGGCCAGGCCGGCAATGGCAAGGGCACGCAGGATCGCGCGGCGGCGGATCGAAGTGGCGAACATGGTGCTGGCGGTCTCCCCGTCGATGACGTCAATTAGTGCAGTGGCGGTCGGGTCCGCCGCGGTGCGCGAAATATAGGCAAGGTGGACGAGGGTCTAGGCATGAATTCAACCGGCGTTCCGCTTTCGGCAGGGCTATACCTTGTCGCCACACCGATCGGAGCGGCCCGCGACATCACGCTGCGTGCGCTGGACGTGCTGACCGGGGCGGACGTGATCGCGGCCGAGGATACGCGGACGGCGCGCAAGCTGATGGAGATTCACGGGATCGCGATGGCGGGGCGGCGGCTTGTGGCCTTCCACGATCATTCGGATGCGGCAGTGGCGGCGCGGCTTGTCGGGGAGGCGCAGGCCGGGCGGTCGGTCGCCTATGTGAGCGAGGCGGGCACGCCGCTCGTCTCGGACCCGGGCTTTGCGCTGGTGCGGGCTGCGATCGACGCCGGCGTGCCGGTGACGGCCGTGCCGGGCGCCTCCGCGCTGCTCGCCGGGCTGGTCGTGGCGGGGCTGCCGACGGAAAGGTTTCTCTTTGCGGGATTCCTGCCCGCACAGGACGCGGCGCGCGCTGCCGCGATTGCCGGGCTTGCAGGCGTGGATGCGACGATCGTGCTGTATGAATCACCCCGCCGGCTGGGCGCAACGCTCTCGGCGCTGGCTGAGGGGCTTGGCCATGTCCGTCCCGCCGCGGTGGCGCGGGAACTGACAAAGCGCTTCGAAGAGGTGGCGCGGGGCAGTCTGGGCGAACTGGCCCTCCGCTATGCCGGGGCCGAGGTGAGGGGAGAGGTCGTGGTGGTGATCGGCCGTGCCGGGGCCGCTGCCGCCGCCGACGAGGCCACCGTGCGCGAAGGCCTTGCCGAGGCGATGCGGACGATGCGGATCAGGGATGCGGCAACGGCGGTCGCCGGTGCGACAGGATTGCCACGGAAAGAGGTCTACCGGATCGCGCTCGGGATGACGAAGGAGGGAGGGCATTAAGGAAAGACTTACCCTGTTGGGCGAGGATCGGGAGGCGCAAGGGAGAGCGGAGGCGAGGATGGCGGGCGGTCGGCGGCTGGAACGGACCTCCGGGCGCGGCGCCGAGAAGGCCGCGCAGAACCGCGCTGCCGACGGCCGGGTCGCGCATCTGGCGGGCACGGCGGCCGAGGCGTCGGTCGCACGCCATTATGAGCGGCGCTGCCGCAGCGTGGTGCATCGCCGCTGGCGCGGTGCGGCTGGCGAGATCGATCTGATCGCGTGCGATGGCGATGGCTTTGTCTTTGTCGAGGTCAAGTGCGCACGCTCCCTCGAGGCGGCGGCGCTGCGCCTGGGGCGGCGCCAGATGGACCGGATCATTGCCGCAGCCTGCGAGTTTCTGGGCACCCAGCCGGGCGGCATGCTGGCCAGCATGCGCTTTGACCTTGCGCTGGTCGACGGGCGAGGCGAGGTGCGCATCATCGAAAATGCCTTCGGTGAGGCCTGAGAGCGTTCGCGCGGGTGACGCCGTTCCACGGGCGGGCGGCAACCGGCGGATGGTGGTTCTGGACGAACTGCGCCGACCGGTGCCGGATCACTTGCCGAAAGGTGGGGCGGGCGGCCGGGAGCGCGTGCCCGCGCCTTCTACGGACCTGGCCGCGCACCGGTTGTCGCAGGCCATCAGCGGTGCGCGACGGACCGCAGCCGCAGGCAGTCAGGCCCCAGCGTAAATGCCCGTATGGCGCCCCCGGGGACCTGAACCGGGAATGGTGCCTTTTGCCAGGGGCGCGCCAGCCGTTGCGCCCGCGACATGCCGGGGACGGCTGGCATGGCCGGCCCGCGGCGTGGGGCGGCATTGCGCGGACCGGGCGCTTGGGGCATGCAGCGTGGCAGGGACGATGCCGGAGGTTTGCCCATGCCGCTCAAGGTCGCCATCCAGATGGACCCGATCGGGGCTGTGAACATCGACGGTGATTCGACCTTCCGCATCGCGATCGAGGCGCAGGCGCGGGGGCATGACCTCTTCTACTATACGCCCGACCGGCTGGCCTTTCAGGAAGGCCGGGTGACCGCGCGGGGTTGGCCGCTCACCGTGCGAAGGGTCAGGGGCGACCATTTCAGCCTGGGCGAAGAGGCCGAGGTCGACCTTGGCGATTTCGACGTGGTCTGGCTGCGGCAGGACCCGCCCTTCGACATGGGATACATCACCACGACGCATCTGCTGGACCTGATCCATCCGCGCACGCTTGTCGTGAACGATCCGTTCTGGGTGCGCAATTCGCCCGAAAAGCTTCTTGTCCTGCGCTTCCCGGACCTGACCCCGCCGACCGCGATCGCGCGCGATCTCGAGACATTGCGTGCCTTCCGCGACCGGCACGGGGACATCATCCTCAAGCCGCTTTACGGCAATGGCGGGGCGGGCGTGTTCAAGCTGACCTCGGGGGACGGCAACCTGGCCTCGCTCTTCGAGATGTTTGCCGGGATCAGCCGCGAGCCGCTGATCGTGCAGAAATACCTCCCCGCCGTGGCGCGCGGCGACAAGCGGGTGATCCTGGTCGACGGCGCGCCCATCGGCGCGATCAACCGCGTGCCGGCCGCGGGCGAGACGCGGTCGAACATGCATGTGGGGGGCCGGCCCGAGAAGGCGGCGCTGACGGAACGCGACCGTGTAATCTGCGCCGCCATCGGCCCGCTTCTGCGCGAGAAGGGGCAGATCTTTGTGGGCATCGACGTGATCGGCGACTGGCTGACCGAGATCAACGTGACCTCCCCCACCGGGCTGCAGGAGCTTGAGCGGTTCGACGGCACGAATGGCGCGGCGCTGATCTGGGAGGCGATCGAGCGCCGCCGCGCGGGCTGAGGATGTCGCTGCGCCTGTCGCTGCTGCGGGCCGCCTGCGCCCTGGTTGTGCGTCCGCGGCTGGCACGGCCCCCGTCTTCCGAGGCGGCCGCGCTCGATTTGGAGCGTGCGGGACGGCTGTTATTCCGCAGCCCGCCCTTTGTCTGTGCGATTCCCGACCTGGACGCACCGCTTGCGGTGACGCGGGTGACCTGCGGCCCGGCGGAGCCGCGGCGGATCGTCCTTTTCCTGCATGGCGGGGCCTTTCTTGCCGGATCGGCGGCGACGCATCTGGGGCTTGCCGCGCGGCTGGCCCGGCTGGCCCGGGTCGAGGTCGCGCTGCCCGATTACCGCCTGCTGCAGCAGGCGCCATTCCCGGCCGCCTATGACGATGCCTGCACGGCCTGGGACCACCTGCGCGCCCGCGGCTATCCGCCCGAGGGCATCCTGCTGGCCGGTGACAGCGCGGGCGGGGGGCTGGCGCTGGCCCTGCTCGCACGGGTGCTGGCGGGAGGAGAGCGGCCGGCGGGGCTGCTTGCCTTTTCGCCCTGGACGGATCTCTCGCTCTCGGGCGCGACGCTCGGTTCGGCACGCGAGGTGCTCTTGCCGGTGGGGCGGATGCGCGAGGCAGCCGGTGCCTATCTTGGCGGGGCCGATCCCTGCGATCCGCGGGCCTCGCCGCTGTTCGCCGCCTTCCCGGGGGCACCGCCCGTGATGATCCAGGTCGGCGGCGGCGAGGCATTGGCCGATGATTCGGAGCGGATGGCGGCGCGGTTGCGGGCGGCGGGGGCAAAGGTCACGCTCGACCTCTGGGAGGGCTGCCCGCATGTCTGGCAGATCTTCGACGGCTGGGTGCCCGAGGCGCGGGCGGCGCTGGTCAGGGCGGCCGGTTTCGTTCACACCTCCTTGGCGAGCGCGAGGCGGTAGCTCACGGCCTCGGCCACATGGGGCAAGCGGACGGGGTCGCTGTCGTCGAGGTCGGCGATGGTGCGCGCGACCCGCAGGACGCGGTGATAGCCCCGCGCAGTCAGGCCGAAGCGTTCGGCCACGCGGGTGAGCAGCGCGCGGCCCTCGGCATCGGGGGTCGCGATCTCCTCGAGCAGGCGGCCTTCGGCATCGGCGTTGACGCTGTGGCCGGGATGGGCGGCAAAGCGCGCGGCCTGGGTGGCGCGGGCGCGGGCGACGCGGGCGGCGACGGTGGCCGACGAATCGCCCGAGGGCGGCAGGTCGAGATCGGCAAAGGCGACGGGCGGCACCTCGACGCGCAGGTCGAAGCGGTCCATCAGCGGGCCCGAGATGCGGCCGAGATAATCCTCGCCGCAGAGCGGCGCGCGCGAACAGGCGCGCGCGGCATCGGCCAGGTGGCCGCATTTGCAGGGATTGGCGGCGGCCACCAGCATGAAGCGGCAGGGATAGCGGATATGGGCATTGGCGCGGGCGACCGTGACCTCGCCCGTCTCGATCGGCTGGCGCAGGGTTTCGAGCACGGTACGGGGAAATTCGGGGAATTCGTCCATGAAAAGCACGCCGTGATGGGCGAGCGAGATCTCGCCGGGCTTCGCACCGCGCCCGCCGCCGACGATCGCGGCCATCGAGGCGGTGTGATGGGGTTCGCGGAAGGGCCGGGTGCGGCTGATCCCGCCTTCGTCAAGCAGTCCGGCAAGAGAGTGGATCATCGAGGTTTCCAGCGCCTCGGCCGCGGTCAGTGGCGGCAGGATGCCGGGGATGCGGGCCGCCAGCATCGACTTGCCCGACCCGGGCGGGCCCACGAACATCGTGTGGTGGCGCCCGGCGGCCGCGATTTCGAGCGCGCGCTTGGCGCGTTCCTGGCCCTTGACGTCGGTCAGGTCGCGCGCGGCGGGCCCGGTCGTGACCTCTCCGGGTTCGGACGGGGCGATGGTCTGGGCCCCGGTATAGTGGCGGATGACCTCGTGCAGCGAGGCGGGCGCGATCACCTCGGTCGCGGCGACCCAGGCAGCCTCTGCCCCGCAGGCGGCGGGGCAGAGGAGCATGCGATGTTCCTCTGCCGCGGTCAGCGCGGCGGGAAGCGCGCCGATGACGGGGACAAGGCGGCCGTCAAGGCTGAGCTCGCCCAGCGCCACGGTGCGGGCGACCTCGTCGCGCGGCAGGATGTCGATGGCCGAGAGCAGGGCGAGCGCGATGGCGAGGTCGAAATGCGACCCTTCCTTGGGCATGTCAGCGGGCGACAGGTTGACGGTGATGCGCTTGGAGGGCAGCGCGATGGCCATGGAGGTGAGCGCGGTGCGCACGCGTTCGCGCGCCTCGGACACCGCCTTGTCGGGCAGGCCGACGATGGCAAAGCCGGGGATTCCTGCGGTGACGGCGCATTGCACCTCGACCAGGCGCGCCTCGATCCCTTCGAAGGCCACCGTATAGGCTTTGGCGACCATGCGACCCCCGGTTCCCCGCAATTATGGTTAACGGGTAGGTCGCAGGGGTTGAGGAATGGTTAACGGCAACCGGGTCAGCGCTGGGCTTCGCGCCAGCGCGGGTTGATCCAGGGCTCGGCGTTCGAGGGCGGCAGGGGGGGGCGGCCCAGGATGTGGTCGGCCGCCTTCTCTCCGGTCATGATCGAGGGGCCGTTGAGGTTGCCGTTGGTGATGCGTGGGAAGATCGAGCTGTCGGCCACGCGCAGGGCGTCGACGCCGATCACGCGGGTGTCTGAGTCGACCACGGCCATGGGGTCGTGGGCGGCGCCCATGCGGCAGGTGCCGCAGGGGTGATAGGCCGATTCGGCATGGGCGCGGATCGCGTCGTCCAGCGCCTCGTCGCTTTCCGCTGCCGCCCCGGGCTGGATTTCGTGTCCGGCATAGGGGGCGAAGGCGGGCTGGGCAAAGATTTCGCGGGTCAGGCGGATGCAGGTGCGGAAGTCGATCCAGTCCTGCTCGTGCGACATGTAGTTGAAGAGGATGCGCGGCGCATCGGCGGGGTCGGTCGAGCGCAGCGTGACATACCCGCGCGAGGGCGAACGCATCGGGCCTGTATGGGCCTGGAAGCCGTGGCCATTGGCGGCCGCCTTCCCGTCATAGCGCACGGCGATTGGCAGGAAATGATACTGGATGTCGGGATAATCCACGCCTGCGCGCGAACGGATGAAGGCGCAGCTTTCGAACTGGTTCGAGGCGCCGGGGCCGGTGCGGGCCACGAGCCATTGCGCCCCGACGAAGGCCTTTCCCAGAAGATTCCAGTACTTGTAGAGCGAGACAGGCTGTGTTGCTGTCATCTGGATGTAGATTTCCAGATGATCCTGCAGGTTCTGCCCCACCCCCTGGCGGTCGGCGATCACGGGCAACCCGTGTTCGGCCAGATGCCGGGCGGGGCCGATGCCGGACAGCATCAGGAGCTTGGGCGAGTTGATCGCAGAGGCCGCGATGATGACCTCGGCCCGGGCGGTGACGTGTTCGGGGCCGTTGCCGCGGTCGATCTCGACCCCGGTGGCGCGGTGGCCCTCGATTACCACCCGGCGGGCGAGCGCGCGGATCAGATGCGCGCGGCCGGTGGCGAGCGCGGGGCGCAAATAGGCGGAGGCGGCGGACCAGCGCCGGCCCTGCCAGATCGTCGCCTCCATCGCGCCGAAGCCTTCCTGCTGGTGGCCGTTGTAGTCGAGCGTCACGGGATAGCCCGCCTGTTCGCCAGCCTTTACAAAGGCTTGGGTCAGGGGGTTGTCGCGTTTGCCGCGTGTCACATGAAGCGGGCCGCCCTGGCCGCGCCAGGCGGGGTCGCCGCCGTGGCCGCTGGCGTGCCAGTCCTCCATCCGGCGGAAATAGGGCAGCACATCGGCATAGGACCAGCCGCGCGCGCCCTGGTCGGCCCAATGGTCGAAGTCGCGGGCATGGCCGCGGACATAGACCATCCCGTTGATCGAGGAGGAGCCGCCGATCACCTTGCCGCGCGGCGTGGCCAGCCGCCGCCCCCCCAGATGTGGTTCCGGTTCGGTCCGGAAGCCCCAGTCATAGCGGTTCATGTTCATCGGATAGGAGAGCGCGCCCGGCATGTTGATGAGCGGGCCGGCATCCGAGCCGCCATGTTCGATGACGATGACGGAGCGTCCGGCCTCGGCCAGGCGGAAGGCGATGGCCGAGCCGGCGCTGCCTGCGCCAACGATGACGTAATCGGCGGAGAGGCTGGTCATGGGTCCTTTCGGGGCTTCGGTATCACGTCGGTATTGCGTCGGTATCGCGTCGGTGCGGTTGCGGGGGGCAGGGAGGTCAGAACTGGGCGGTGAAGGGGCCCATGCCGACATAGACGGACTTGAGCTGGCTGTAGTGGTCGATGGCGGCGCGGGCATTCTCGCGCCCGACGCCGGACTGACGGACCCCGCCGAAGGGCGCCTCGACCGGGGTGAGGTTATAGGCGTTGATGAAGCAGGTCCCGGCCTGAAACCCCGCCACCATGCGGTGCGCGCGGGCGAGGTCGGCCGTGAAGACCCCGGCGGCGAGACCGTATTCGGTGGCATTGGCGCGGGCGAGCGCCTCCTCCTCGGTCACAAAGTCGAGCACGGCCATGACGGGGCCGAAGATTTCCTCGCGCGCGATGGTCATGTCGTCGGTGACGTCGGCAAAGACCGCCGGGGCGAGGTAGAAGCCCGGCAGGTCGGGCCGGTGCCCGCCGGTGACAAGCCGCGCGCCTTCGGCCAGCCCCGTGCGGATATAGCCTTCGACGATGTCGCGCTGACGTTCCGACACCATCGGCCCGACCGTGGTCGCGGGGTCGAGCGGATCGCCGATCACCGCGCCGGCCAGCCGTTCGGTCAGGCGGGCGAGAAACGCCTCCCGGATACCCCGCTGGACGAAGACACGGGTGCCGTTCGAACAGACCTGCCCGGTGGAATAGAAGTTGCCCAGGATCGCGCCCGACACCGCGCTGTCGAGATCGGCATCGTCGAAGATGACGAGCGGCGACTTGCCGCCAAGCTCCATCGTGACATGCTTCATGCCCGCCGCGGCCGCGGCATAGACGCGCCGCCCCGTGGGCACCGATCCGGTGAGCGAAACCTTGGCCACGCGCGGATCGGTCACCAGCGCCTGACCTACCGCGCCCGCGCCCTGCACCACGTTGTAAAGGCCGGGGGGCAGGCCGGCCTCGGTCAGGATTTCGGCCAGCCGCAGGGCGCAGAGGGGCGTCGTCTCGGAGGGCTTGAACACCATCGCATTGCCGCAGGCGAGCGCGGGCGCCCCCTTCCAGGCGGCGATCTGGGTGGGATAGTTCCAGGCCCCGATGCCGACGCAGACCCCCAGCGGCTCGCGGATCGTATAGACGAAATCGCGCCCGAGGGGGATGTGCTCGCCGGTCAGCGCGGCGGCGAGGCCGCCGAAATATTCGAGCGCATCGGCGGCCGAGGTGGCGTCGGCGACCAGCGTTTCGGACAGGGGCTTGCCGGTGTCGCGCGTTTCGAGCACCGAAAGGTCGTGGTTGCGGGCGCGGATCAGGTCGGCCGCCCGGCGCAGCACCCGCCCGCGTTCCACAGGGCGCAGGGCCGCCCAGTCGCGCTGGGCGCGGGCGGCCGAGGCGAGCGCGCGTTCGATCACCGCGGGTGTGGCGGCGTGGACCGTGGCGATGCGTTCGCCGGTCGCGGG
>Ga0315900_10006191_pt1 | contig 16160 bp, 10 predicted proteins | sample LakEriMetagenome_FD_203521 | JGI IMG/M metagenome (GOLD analysis project Ga0315900, IMG submission 203521) | Freshwater fungal communities from buoy surface, Lake Erie, Ohio, United States - Buoy 12 MA114 | ecosystem: Environmental > Aquatic > Freshwater > Lake > Lake biofilm | place: USA: Lake...
CTCAGCGGACGCTCGATGGGGAATTCCGCGCGCGGATTCGTCGCGCCGATGATTTGCCCCGTCTGCATGCCGCCGCCACTGACGATGAAGGACATCGCCTGCGGCCAGTGATCGCGTCCCGGCTGGCTCACGCCGGTCTGCGTGCCGATTTGCGTGTTGATCTTCGGCGTGCGGCCAAATTCACCCGTGATGATCACCAGCACGTCCTTGTCGAGACCACGCTGATGGATGTCCTCGATCAAAGCGGACGCCGCCTGGTCATAGACCGGCATGCGCCAGCGCGCGTCGGCATACATGTCGCAATTCACCGCGTGGCTGTCCCAGTTGTAGGTGCAGTTTTTCGGAATCTGCGTCGAGAAGGGATTCTCCCACACCATCGTCACAAAGCGGCAGCCGGCCTCGACGAGGCGCCGCGCCATCAGTCCGCGCTGGCCGTAGGTGCTGTAGCCGTAGCGCTCGCGCACTTTTGCCGGCTCCCGGCTCAAATCGAAGGCGTCGCGCACTTTTTGCGTCGTGAGCATGCCCACCGCACGCTGGCTGAAGCTGTCCATCGCCTCCATGAGGCCGCCGCGGTCCATCGCGCGCTTCAGATTGTCCATGCCCTGAAGCAAGTGCACGCGGTCGTCGATGCGCGACGCCATGTCCGGCGTGAGGCCGATGTTTTCGACTTTGAAGTCCTTCGCGCTCGGATCACCAACGACCATGAAGGGCGATGCTGATGGCCCCAAGTAAGCGCTGCCGAGCGAAAACGTGTCGATCCCGCTGCGTCCGCGATCCACGCCCGCCACGCACACCGGCATCGGCTCGTCCGCACGCTGCAGCTTCCGCTGGATGATCGAGCTCACGGACGGCGCATCGTTCACGAAGCCCACCGGCAGCGCCGGCGCGCGGCCGGTCATGAAGCGCTTGTGGCCGCCGCCGTGGTCCGAGAACTCGTGATGCACACTGCGGATGATGTTGAATTTGTCCGCGATCTTTGCCTGCCGTGGAAACAGCTCACAAATGTGCGTGCCGGGCACATTCGTGCGGATGGGATTGAGCACACCGCGATACTCCACCGGCGCATTCGGCTTCATGTCATAGCTTTCGAGCTGCGACATGCCTCCCGGCAACCACACAAAAATCACCGATTTGTCCTTCAGCTTTCGTCCCGCCGCCTTCGCGATCGTTTCCGCGCGCAGCGTGTCCGCCAGCGACCAGCCGGTGAGCGCAAGGGAGCCGATGCTGAGAAAACTCCGGCGTGAAACCGGACCGCAGCAGGAATGTGGGGAAGTGGAGGGCATGAACGCCGACATTACGCCCGCAGTGTGAGGCTCATTTCAAACTCAAGATGAACGCCTTCACGTCCGCAAACTCCTGGGGCTTCAGGATGAGGTTCATCGGCGGCATCGGCGATATCGGCGTCGCGGTGTAGCCTTCGGCGAGCTTGGCGTTCGGGTTGATGAGGCTTTCGAGGATGTAGGCCTCGTCTTTGCGGCTGGCGATGCCGTCGAGAGCTGGGCCGACGGCGCTGCCCTGGCCTTTGAGGATGTGGCAGTTCTTGCAAGCGGCCACGGGATGCTCCCAGAAGATCTTTTCGCCGCGTTTGGCATCGCCGACGAGCTTGCTGGCATCGTCTTCGTTTTCGAGGATGAGCTCGCAGAGCTTCACGTCGTCGAAGTAAATGTCGCCTTTGCCGACGTGGAGGAGGTTGATGCTGGCTTTGGGGCGGTTCTTGCTGTTGAAGACGACTTCGACCTCGGTCCAGTCCTGGTTGCGGCTGATCTTCGGCGAGGTCTCAGCGCGGCCGATGTGGTCGTTGAGGCTGGCTTTGCCGCGGAAGGCGTGCGTTTTGATCCAGGCGCTGAGTCGATAGTCGGTGTTCGGTTTCAGCGCCACATCGGCGAAGGAGCTGGTGTCGGCGTCGTCGCGGGTGATGCAGCGCATGGCGCGTTTGCCGCTGTGGACCATCTTCGGATCGGTGACGAAGCCCCACTGCGCGTCTTTGTTGCCGGGGCGGTTGCCGTAGTCGCGCTTCTTCCAGGTGTCGCCGATGGGTTCTTCAAAGCCGGGGTTGGGGAGCAGGTTGGGGCCTTCTTTGTAATTCAGGGCCTTGTGCTTCTTCCCGAGCATCTTGGCGGCCTCGGCGAGCCATTCGTCGTTTTTGACGACAGGATCGCTGGCGAGCTTTTTGACGAGTGTTTGGATTTCCGGCGTCGTGGGGAAGTCGGAGAGCTTCACGAACGCGGCGAGGCGTGTGTTCAAATCGGGATCGGAGATGACGCCGGAGCCGAAGAAGAGATCCTGCGCGGCTTTGTCCGATCCTAGAGCGCGGATGGCGTTGCGGCGGAGTTTGGCGTCTTTGGAGATGAGGGCGGCTTGGTGGGTTTTGGCGTCGAGAGTGCCACGAGCCTGTTTGACCCAAAGAGCGTGGATGTCGGACAGGTCAGACACGTCTGACCCGTCGGACGCGAGACGCTGGTTCGTGAGCCTGCCATAAAGCGTATCCTTGGCCTTCGTGGCTCCTTTCGCGGTGATGCGGTAGATGCGCCCACGGCTGTGATCGCGCAGCTCATTCTCATGCGCACCACCGACGCCCGTGGTGGCCACGAAGCCGCCGCGTTCTTTGCTGGGTGTGGGGTTGTGCTGGATGATGAAGTTTTCGAAATCGGCCACCCATACCGCGCCATCGGGACCGACTTCGGCATGCACGGGGCTGTTCCATTCATCGCTGCTGGCGTAGATATTGAATGCATCGAGCGCCTTGTAGCCGGCGCCGTCGGGCTGCACGTCCATGAGGGCCACGACCTTCATCGTGGGCTCGCAGACCATCGCCATGCCCTGGAAGCGCTTTGGCAGCGCATCGCTGTAGATGAAGTTCGAGCCTGCGGCGGCGGTGTAGCCGCCGAAGACATCCACCTGGCGGAAGTTTGGCGTGATGGTGTGGCAGGTGTCGACCACGTTGATCTTCTTCGCGGTCATACCACGGCTTCCTTCGGCGTAGGCTGTAGCAGGAATGCCGCCGAAGAAGATGGGCGCACCATTGGCGGTGCCGCCGAATTGATCGCCCGCATCATTGTAGCTGTGGCCCCACGCGTTGTTGGTGAACTGATGCAGGAACTCCAAAGCGCTGCCGTCCGGCTTGAAGCGATACGTTCCCATCGCGAACTGGTGCTGCTTGCCGCCGACGTAGCCTTCGATGCCGCTGTAGCCGACGCAGCCGTAGATCCAGTTGTCGAAGCCGTAATGCAGGCTGCTGGCCTGTGCATGCGTGTCGCGGATGCCCCAGCAGTCGATGATGACCTCGCGCTTGTCGGCTTTGTCGTCGCCATTCGTGTCTTCCAGATAGATGAACTGCGGCGGCGCGGCCACGATGATGCCTTTGCGGGCGAAAACGATGCCGGTGGGCAGGTTCAGCTTGTCGGCGAAGACGGTGAATTTGTCCGCTTTGCCATCGCCATCGGTGTCTTCGCAGATTTTGACGCTGTCCTGGCCTTCATGGTTCTCGCTGACGCCGTGCGGGTAGTCGCGAGTCTCCACGACCCAGCAGCGACCACGCTCATCCCACGCGAAAGCGATGGGCTTGGCGATGTCTGGCTCGCTGGCGAAGAGTTTCAGCTCGCAATCGTCCGGCACCTGCGTGCGCTCCATGCTGCCTTTGGGCGAAAACGGCTTCTGGAAGGTCAGCGGCTCCGGGCGCTTCTCGTAGTTCGCGACCTGCGGATGCTTCTCACGCACCTCGGGCTCTCTTTGGGCCAAAAAGGCCTCGTAGGCGGCTTTTCTTTGAGGAGAGAGCTTTGCCAAAATGTGTGCCTTTAAGTCTGACGGGTCGGACTTGTCGTACAAGTCTGACGGCGTGACCGTTAGATCGTAGTCAGCGGAAACCTTCTCCTTCGCGTAATCAAACCAGATGGCGTCTCTTCCGAGATCCCGCATGGCATTGTGCAGCGGCGTGGTGTCGGCACCGGGCGTGTCGATGTAGAGCACGCGGATAGGATTGGCGGCGGCGGTGAAGGCTGCGAGCAGGAACAGGATCGTTTTCATGGTTGTGCTCATGTTACGGGCTCGGCGTGCCGCCCGTGCGGACAACTTTTGGGCGAAATCGGCCACGGAGTATTGGCGGTTGTGGATTCATCGGCGCGGGGCATCATCCGCGCCCGTGACCGATTCAAAACAACTGCGTCTATTTCTGCTCCTGGCTCCGTTGCTCAGCGGGTTCATCCTGGTCTTCGCATTTCCTGGCTGGAATTCCAACCTGGCAGTCTGGGTGTGGTTGTTTCCAATGCTCGCGGTGCTGTGGGCGTGGCGGGATTTGGAAGGTGTGAAGGTGCGGCCTTTCTGGCGCGGGTATCTCGCGGGGTTGGCGTTCTTTCTGCCGAACCTGTGGTGGGTGCGGCATTCCTCGCGGGTGATCGGCGGTGCCTACGATGACTCGTGGGTGGGCTGGGGGCCGGAGCTGATGGGCTTTGGCGCGGTGATCGGGCTGTCGGCGTATTGCGCGGTTTATTTCGGCCTGTGGGCGTGGTTCACCCATCGTTTTGCACGGCCTCGGGTGAAGACGCTGACAAAGGACGCGTGGTGGCCGAGCGTGCTGCATTCCTTGAGGTGCGCGTTCCTCGCGGCGGCGGCGTGGGTGGCTTGCGAGTGGCTGCGCAGCACGACGGTCTTCACCGGCTTCGGCTGGAACGGCCTCGGCGTGGCGATGCATCGAAATCTCGTGCTCATCCAGGCTGCGGATTTCGTCGGCGTGATGGGGTTGTCGTTTCTGCCGGTGTTCACGGCATGCACGGTCTGGAACACGCTCACGCGGCTCATCTATGCATATCGCGGGGAGGGGACGTGCAAGACGCGGCTCGACTTCACGGTCGCTTTGATCCTGATGCTGGTGGCCGCCGGCCACGGCATGCTCCAATTGACCGCAAAGCCTGGGGAGAGTGTCAAGGTGCGCACGGTGATGGTGCAGCCGAACGTGGCGCAGGTGGACGCGTGGACCGGACGGCTGACGGAGCAGATTTACGGGCGGTTGGACAAGTTCACGCGCATGTATGCCTCCGCCCGCGATGGAAAGACACCCGCCGACCTCGTGATCTGGCCGGAGAGCGCGCTGCCGGTGAACATCAACGACAAGTTCCATCAACTGCCCGAAGGCTGGCACACGCGATACTTTGACGACCTGCTGCACTCCGGCGACTTCGCCCTGCTCACCGGCACGGAGATCCTGCAGGAGGATGACAAGGCGCATGTGTCAGCGGTCTTGTTTCACGGCAACGCGGCGAGCCGGCAGGACTACCACAAGGTGCATCTCGTGCCCTTCGGCGAATACCTGCCACTGCGGGACATTCCGCCGTTTTCCTTCCTGCGCGGCGTGCTGCCGGGGGATTTCACTCCGGGTGTGCAAACCGAGCCGTTACGGCTCATGAAGCCAGACGTACAGATCATTCCGCTCATCTGCTTCGAGGACACGGTGGGACGTGTGGCGCGGAAATTCGCGCGTGAGCAGCCGCAGATGATCGTGAGCCTCAGCAACGACGGCTGGTTCCTCAACAGCATCGAGACCGAGGTGCATCTGGCCAACGCGATCTTCCGCGCCATCGAACTGCGACGCCCGATGGCGCGCGCGACGAACACCGGCGTGACCTGCTTCATCGACACGCACGGCCGTGTGACTTCGCGGCTGGATGATCCAGACACCGGCACGTCTTTTCTCGAAGGCGTCCTGCCCGGCGAGGTCCATGTGCCGCTGAAGGGCGAGATGACGGTTTATGCGCGGTTCGGTGACTGGTTTGCGATTTCGATGCTGCTGGTCTGCATCGCCACGTGGTTTTCGGCGCGCCTGTTTCGCCCGGCTACTTCGTGACCTGGATCAATCCCGCGCCCACGGCTGTGTTGGGTGCGTCGAGCGGCTTCGCGGTGCGCGTGAGCAGCGGGATGATGTTCTGCGAGTAATAGCCGCGTCCGAGAAGATAAGCGACGACGCCGGTGGTGATCGCGGTGGACTGCGAGGTGCCGCTGCCGATGACGAGCTTGTTGTCAGCGTAACCGGAGACGATGCCTACGCCCGGGGCGACGAGGGTGAGTCCGCTGCCGGAGTTGGAAAAATAGGCCTGAGTGCCTGTCGCATCGACCGCGCCGACGCTGAGCACGCCGGAGAGGCCGGCGGGCATGGAGAGGGCGTTTTGCTGCTCGTTTCCAGCGGCGGCGACGATGACGGCGTTGCGACTTTGCGCATAGCGAACGGCTTCTTCCAGCATCGGCGATGTAGCGGAGGAACCGAGGCTGATGTTGATAACGCGGGCACCGAGGTCGGCGGCTTTGACGATGGCGCTGGAGAGCAGGGCGGTGTTGCTGTCGCCATTCGTGTCGGCGACGCGGATGTCGAGCAGTTTGACCGCCGGAGCGACGCCGCCGACGGTTTCACTGCTGCCGGCGATGAGCGAGGCCATCGCGGTGCCGTGGCCGTTCATGGCGCTGCCGTCGTTGACGAGGTCGATGTGGGTGATCTGTGCGTTTCGCAGCGAGGGATGCGCGGAAATGCCGGAATCAATGACGGCGACGGTGACACCCTGTCCCCAGCCGGAGCGATCTCCCGCGGCACCGATCATTTCGAGCCCCTGGCTGCGAAACGGCTCGCGTCCGCCGGCGTTCGCGGTGTCGGTTTGCGGCAGTCCCGGCACGCGCACGAGGTAATTCGGCCCGACGTGAGTGTAATCGTCGCCGTGCTCGTTCAGATCGCGTTCAAGGCCGCTCGTGTCGCGAAAGCGCACGCGTGCGCTGCGCAGTTTGGGATCGTAACCGAGCACTTCGAGGCCGACTAATGCCGCACGGTCGCGAAATGCGGCCAGCGCCTCCGGCGTGCGGAACGTGAGCAGCGCTTCGTTCGGGATTGAGCCGGGAACGTTGAGCGTTTGAACCTTCGGTGCCGGTTTGGCGGCCTGTGAAGCTGGTTCGACCACGGCCGGTGCTGCGACTGGCGCTGATGTGGTTTTAATGACGGGCCTGTCACTTCTCACGGGTATCGCCGCCGGGATGGCTACAGCTTGCGGGGCGCGATTCATCTCAATGAGCAGCCAGCCGAGCGCGCCCGTCATCAAAAGGATGGCGGCGGCGAACGCGATGACTGGCAGGCGGCTGGGCGGCATGGGCGCAAAAATTTCGCACAGGGCGGCGCTGGCGCGAGTTTTGCTTTTTTTGAGAGCGTCGCCGCACTTTCCTGAACAACAGTCTTGTCGCGTCGCGACGCTTTGCCTAACCTCGCCGCCATGTCGCAACAAAAAGAAGCTTGGGGATCACGTCTGGGAGTCATCATGGCCGTCGCGGGCAGCGCGGTGGGATTGGGGAACTTTCTCCGCTTTCCGGGCCTCGCGGCGCAGTATGGCGGCGGAGCTTTCATGCTGGCCTACGCCATCAGCTTCCTGATCATCGGCCTGCCGATCGGCTGGGCGGAATGGGCGATGGGGCGCTACGCGGGCAGCAAGGGCTACAATTCCTGCCCAGGTGCCTTCGCGGCGATCCTGAACAGCCGCTGGGCCAAGTATGTGGGTATCATCGGCGTCATCGTGCCGGTGGTGATCTACATGTACTATGTCTTCATCGAGTCGTGGTGCATCGGCTATGCGGTGAAGTTCTGGACGGGGCAAATCCACCTCAGCAACACGGAGCAGACGGTGGAGATGTTCAAGATGATCAGCGGGCAGGCCGGGGACGGCGCGGCGTTGTCCTTGTCCTGGAACTCGGCGCTGCCGTGGCTGGTCATCGTGTTTGTTTTCAACTTTTGGCTGATCTACCGCGGCCTCTCCGGCGGCATCGAGAAGATGTGCAACTACGGCATGCCGCTGCTCATCGTGCTGGCACTCGTGGTGCTCGGCCGCGTGATGACCCTCGGCGCTCCTGATCCCGCCAAGCCGCATGACAACGTGGTCAACGGCCTGGGCTACATGTGGAATCCGAGCAAGGTGCAGGTTGAGCGCGCGCAGCCCGCCGAAGGTGAGAAAACCCTCGTGCGCGAGGTCGTGGGTGCGGCGTCCATCGCCGAGGCGGAAAAGGAGGTCGCGGCCAGCGGAGGTGCTTTGAAGCTCGTCACCATCACACCGTGGCAGCAGCTCAAAAACCCGCTGCTGTGGATGGCGGCGGCGGCGCAGATCTTCTTCAGTCTCTCGGTGGGCTTTGGCGTCATCATCGTGTATGCGAGCTACTTGAAAAAGCAGGACGACGTGGTGCTCAGCGGCCTCACCGCCAGCAGCGCGAACGAGTTCTGCGAGGTCGCGCTGGGTGGATTGATCACCGTGCCGGCGGCGGTGGCCTTCCTCGGCCTCGCCTCGGTCGCGGGGCAGGGGACCTTCGGTCTCGGCTTCACCGTGCTGCCGCTGGTGTTCGCCAAGATGCCCTTCGGGGCGTTTTTCGGCGGCGCGTTCTTCTTCATGCTCTTCCTCGCGGCCATCACGAGCTCAATCTCGATGCTGCAGCCCGGCATCGCCTTCCTGGAGGAGGCAATGAATGTCGGTCGCAAGGTCAGCGTGACCATCCTCGGCCTGCTCACGACCTTCGGCACCGGCTTCGTGGTCTATTTCACGCACGACCTGAAGGCGCTCGACACGCTCGACTTCTGGGTGGGCACCTTCCTCATCTTCATCCTCGCCACCATCCAGATCATCGTCTTCGGCTGGCACTGGGGCATCGAGCGCGGCCTGCGGGAGGCGCATCAGGGAGCCTCCATTCGAATTCCGTCGTTCTTCGGTCCCATCATGAAATGGATCTGCCCGGTGTTCCTGCTGGCCATTTTTGCCATGACGGTGCTGACGAGCCTTTTCGGCTTCGATTTGAACTCGATGACCTTCGGCGCGCCGTCCGCCTACGTCATGGATTTGATCGGCGGAACGAAGGACGGCAAGGCCGTGGGCACGAACCAAGCCGCGCAGCTCAGCGTCGTGCTGGTGGTCGTCGTCGCCATCTTCTTCAGTCTGCTCTCCGCCCGCTCGAAGGCCTACCAACGCGCCGAGCAGGGCCTCAACAAGCATGATTGAACCAAGCACGAAGAACAACGAACCAGAAACCATCCCATGACCACCTCCGGCCTCCTCGTCATGCTACTGTCAGTCGGCACCGTCACCGTACTGTTCGGCTGGTGCATCTACAAGGTGCTCACCACGCCAAATGAGACTGAAAAAGTCCATGGCGTGGAGTTTCACACGCCGGACATGGACGCGGACCGTTAGGCGCGCACTTCCGCAAGGTACTCGCGCACGGCACGCAACGTTTCTCCTGCGACGTCGGCGCGGGCTTTCGCAAATGGTGGACGAAACCACGGGAAGCTGCCGAGAATGTCCGGCGTGACAAGAACCTGCCCGTCGGTGCCCATGCCCGCTCCGATGCCGATGGTGCTCGCCTTCACCATCGCTGTGATTTGCGTCGCCACATCTGGAACGATGCTTTCCAGCACCATCGCCACGGCTCCGGCCTGATCCAGGGCCTGTGCGTCGGCGATGAGGCGGTCGATTTGCTCGCTCGTCTTGCCTTTCTTCTTGTAGCCGCCCTCCTCCTTCACGCTCTGCGGCAGCATGCCGATGTGACCGACAAAGGGGATGCCCGAGTCGATGATCGCACGCACCTGCGGCAGCATGCCGACGCCTCCTTCGAGCTTCACGGCGGATGCGCCGCATTCCATGAGGCGTTTTGAGTTCATCACGGCCTCCTCGGGCGTGCGGTAGCTCTGAAACGGCAGGTCGGCGATCACTGGAGCCCGTTTCACGCCGCGACAAACCGAGGCGGTGTGGATGAGCATCATGTCCATCGTCACACCGGTGGTGTCCGGCAGGCCGTGCACGACCATGCCGAGCGAATCGCCCACGAGGATCAAATCGATGCCCGCTTCATCAAGCATGCGACCGGTGGGGTAATCGTAGGCGGTCAGCACGGCGATTTTGGGGCCGTGTTGTTTGCGCAGGGGGAGGTCGGAAAGGCTGGAGAGCATGTTGCGCATGCATCGCAGCCAGCGTGTGGCAATTCAAGTCGTGGAGTGGTGGAGATTGAACACGAAGAAGAGCCGCCGCCCGCCGTTAGTTGCCCGCATGCCCTCCTCTCCTGAAGATGATGCCGCGCTCAACCGCGCCCTGTGCCGTGGAGAAGCACAACGGCTTGGTCGTCAGTGGTTTGCCTTTTGCGCGGCCACGCTCGCGGTTGTCACTGCAAAGTGGGTTTCAAAGTGAGAGCACAGTGTTGCGGGCGCGCTGTGATTGCCGCCTGGGCAGCGCGCTACCTCATTTTGAAGAAGTCCTCGCCCTTGATGACTTTGCCCTCGCCCATGACCACGGTGAACTTCCCGTTGTTGCGTCTCGCCAGATCATCCAGCTCACGCGCGGCATCCGGCTGCTGCATGGCACTGGTGTGGATCGTCGTCATGGGCGGCCTGCGCTTGTTTTCTGTCGTGACAATGTCGATCCAGCCCATTTCGTCAGACTGGTTTCCATCGGTCATGAAAAAGATCACGTCGGGCTTCGGGCTGGCGTTCAGCGCCATGAGCAACCCTGATCCCCAGTTGGTGCCGCCCGGATTATCGGACCGCTCGATGATCTCCCGGCTGTCCTGCAAAGAGAACGGACTGGCCTGAAGGTATTTGAAGGTGGGGATTTTCACTTTCTTGTATTCCTTCGGTTCGATTTCCCAGCGGTACTTGATGAGCGCGTCCGAATTCCGGCTGTCCACCTCGTTGTGCGGCCAGGCGAAATCGGAAAAGAACAGGACCTGATAAGCAGTGCCCGGAGGGATCTGGCTGATGCTTTTGACCAGTTCCTTTTTCAGCAGATCGAAGCGGGAGATTTTTTCTCCCTGTCCGATGGCGGACATGGATCCCGACACATCCACGACAAACACCACGCGCCGCCCGATGGCGGTCTGGCCGACAAAACTGAACTTGCCGCCACGCCCGATCCCGGCGCCAAAACCGCCGCCCGCACCACCTGCGCCCATTCCCATCGGCTGGCTTGCGCCCATGGCACCCGCCTTGCTGATGTCCATGCGGCTGGTGATCTTCGAGAAATCCATCATGTCCATCGGCGGCATCTCGGGCAGCACGATGTCCGCCGCTATGGTCTGCACGGTGATCTTTTGCATCCTGGGCTTCGCCTTCACCCATGGATTTTTCTTCTGTTGAATCTTGTGCGCCAGATTTTCAGCCGCCGCCTCAGACTGGGGAGAACTGCCGCCGGGCAGGAAGTCCACCTGTCGCTCCATCACCTGTGACACACCCACGAAAGCAGCGATCAGCAGCAGAAACAGATGCACACCAACGCTCAGGCCGAGCGAGCTCACGCCCACTTTTTCCGCCAGCTTCCGCCAGCGTGTTTTTTTGGCTGTGTCCGGATCTTCCGGCTCTTCAGGCTTGGGTTTCGGAGCGATGAAAGGCTTGGGATTTGCCAAGGTGTCCGGCGGCTCTTCCGCCTTGGGCAAGGACTCCACCCTGGCCTTTCCTGGCGGTATCGTCGTCGGCGTGACAGGGGTGACAGCTTTCTCCATCGAACGCCGGCTCCTCAAGGAAACAGCGGGTGTCTCCACTGGACCGCTTTTTAGATCGGGCAGCCGCAGGGCTTCAGGAGCACGTGGTGTTGGCAGGGGGGCTTCTGCTTCCGACGGCTTGGGATTTACCGCCGCTTTTTCATGAGGCGGGCTGACTGTCGGGGCCTGTTCCTTTTCAAACGCCTCCCAAAAGGCTCGCCCGTCTTGTTCTGGCTCGGCCGGCGCACTCGGCGGAATGGTTGTTTCAGCAACATCAGGCTCAAACACACGCGCCTTCTTCGCTGATTGAGGTGCCTGGAAGGAAAGTGGCGTTTCCTGAGGCGCTGGCGCGATCTCGGGAGGTTCCTCATGCGCAGGCTGCTCCGGCTCTGCTGTCCCGGGCTGCGGGAGGCTGCGTCCTGCTTTCCAAAGCACCTCCTTCTCCATGACTTCTTCCTCCGTCGAATCGACGGTGGGCAGGAAACTGAAATCGTCGGGGACGTGCCTGGGCATGGCGTGAGCGATAGTGGCGGTAAACGCGCCCGGTTCAAGAAAGTTCCTGCAAGGTTTAGGCGGCAAAATGAACCTCTGAGCAGGACAGCCAGCGTCATCCTTTTTTTAATCCAGCGCCCTTTCAGATCATCGAGATGAGCCAGCAGCGGCGGTTACCACCCGGACATGCGCATTCACACCGGGCTATCGTAGGTTGTGTCCTCACGCATGTGCGCGAGTGGAGGTGGTGATGAATATAACGCGTTGGTCATCATCGGGACCAAACTCGCCGCCGCGACGAAGGAGTTCGAGGCGTGTTTGAAGTGAGCGGAGCGCGGACACTCCTGTCGGCCTCGTGAATTTACCGCACCGGCACGAAACGCACGATGTTGCGGTGATACACCTCGCACTCCTTCTTGTGCAGCCAGATGCTGAACCAGAACAGCAGCCCGCCGTAAATCACGACTGCGAGCAGCAGCGGCCTGCCTTTTGACGAACGCGAGAACGACAATGCCACGGCGCTGAGCAAGGCCATCGCATAATACGGCCAGGACCAGTCCTTGCGCCGCTGCGTCTGCTCCTGGATCAGCGGCGCGAAGTCCGGCGAGCGCGTCGCCAGGATGCGCGGCGTGGCCTTCTCACGCAGGTCGATGTAGGGCCACACGCTGGCGCATGACACGCAGATGATCCCAAGCGCCAGCATGCGGCTTCTGCCCTCGCGAAAGACGAACGAAATGATCAGGAACACCAGCCCGAGCCCCAGGCCGAACAACGGCAGCGGCTCCAGCAGGAGATGCAGATACTCCGGGTCGCAGATGCTCTGCCAGAGGGTTGTCAGTTCACGCCACATGCGGGTGGATGCTGAATGACGAATGACGGCGGCGCAAGGCGCGTGATGGCTGCTCTCCCGCGAAAATTCTTGCCGCCCGAGCCTTCGATTGCGTAGCCTTGCGACCATGAAACGAAGAATGTTGCTCGCCCTGCCTCTCGCGGCGCTGCCGCTGGCCTCATGCAAGGACATGACCCGCGGCATCCGCCTGGCGGACGCCGCCGTTGATGATTTCCACAAGCGGTTCAACGAGCGGAAGTTCAAGGAGATCTATGCGGACGCACACGCGGACCTGAAGGCCGCGACGACAGAGGCCGACTTCATGAAACTACTCGAGGCCGTGCATCGAAAGCTGGGCAAACACACAGGCGCTTCCAGCTCGGGATGGCGCATCAACAGCCACAATCTCAAAACCACAGTCGCCCTCACGCAGGATGCCTTCTTTGAGCAGGGGAAGGGGACCGAGGTCTTCACCTTTGTCATCTCCGGGGAGTCTTGCGCCCTGCAAGGCTATGACATCGAGTCGAAGGACATGATGCTCAAATGACCCCGGTGGCCGGGAGCGGATGGACGTGGTTCAAAACAGCTCCGCCTGCGATTTCACCGGCGGGATGAGCCCCAGCTTCTTGTAGGCGGCAGGCATCGCCACGCGTCCACGCGGCGTGCGCTTCAGATACCCCTGCATCACGAGGTAGGGTTCATGCACATCCTCCAAGGTGCTCGCGTCCTCGCCCACGGCGACAGCGACGCTGTTGAGACCGACGGGGCCTCCATCAAACTTGCCGATGACCGCCTCCAGGATGCGCTTGTCCATTTCATCGAGTCCGCTTTCATCAATGTCACGCATGCTGAGGGCCTGATTGGCGACTTCCTCCGTCACGACATTCTGCGCCTTCACCTGCGCGTAATCGCGCACCCAGCGCAGCAGATGATTCGCGATGCGTGGCGTGCCGCGGGAGCGGCGGGCGATCTCATGCGCACCGGCTTCCTCCATCGCCACGTTCATGAGGCGTGCCGAGCGCATCAGGATGTGCTGCAGTTCCTCGCTCGTGTAGTAGTCGAGCCGGTTCGGAATGCCAAAACGCGAGCGCATCGGCGCTGTGAGCATGCCCGCGCGTGTGGTGGCACCCACGAGCGTGAAGGGCGGCAGATCGAGGCGGATGGTGCGGGCCTTCGGCCCCTGGTCGATAATGATGTCGAGCCGGAAGTCTTCGATGGCCGGATACAGGTATTCTTCGACGCTCGGGTGCAGGCGGTGGATTTCGTCGATGAAGAGAATGTCCCGCTCCTGCAAATTCGTGAGAATGCCCGCCAGATCGCCAGCACGCTCGATTTGCGGCCCGCTGGTGGTGTGCAGCTTCGTTCCGACCGCGTTGGCGATGAGATTGGCGAGCGTCGTCTTGCCCAAACCGGGTGGTCCGCAGAGCAGCACGTGATCCAGCGACTCCCCGCGCATCTTTGCCGCCTCAACCATGACGAGGAGCTGCTCCTTCACCTTCGTCTGGCCATGAAACTCCGAAAAATCCGCCGGGCGGAGGGCGAGATCGAAAGGAGAGTCGGGATCGTTGAGCGCGGGATTCACTGCCGCTCATATGAGCGTGCGAACAGCGATGCGCAAGGCGCGGGACGCTTCACTCGCGGCGGATGGCCTCGGTCAGCCGTCCTTGGACCGCCGACGAAACGGCGATGACACAAACGATGAGGCCAAATACAAACACAGCCGTGATCAGTTGGCCCAAAAAGGCCACGGGCAGCCCGCCGCCGCTGCTTGTGAGCTGCGGAATGACCGCTAGGGCCGCCGTCGCTACACCCAGCAACATGCCGAGCATCAGCAGCACGCCATGTTCTCCCAGAATCATCCAGCGCAGCGCTCCTTGCTCGAAACCAAGCGCCTGCATTAGTCCCAGTTCGCCACGGCGCTCCAGCACATGCCGCGCGATGAGCACTCCGATGCCTGCGGTGCCCAGCAGCACGCCGAGACCACCCAGAACGGTGAAAATGCCGATGTAGGTGTTTTGGACGCTCAGGAACAACTCCAGTCGTTGCTTTGTCGGTTCGAGTGCCAGACCGCGTGGTTCGAGCTGACGCGTCAGATGCGCGGCGATCTCATCTCGCTGCTCCGGTTTGGCATCGACGAGGAAGAAGCGATAGCCGGCCGCATCGGGATACTTCGCGAGGAAGGCTGCCTCGCTGATGATCATTTTACCCTGGAGGACCGAACCGGCCAGCAGGCCGACGATTTTGACCTGGAAAGTGTTTCCGCTGGCATCCTGGTAATCGATCGTGTCGCCGACGCCTTTGCCCAGGCCCCACATGGCGGTCGCTTGATCGGCGATGGCGGGCACAAACGAGGAATCGCTCAGCTTTTCCCAGGCACCGGAGGCGAAGGCGAATGATCCGGCGAGTTTCGTGGGATCGACTCCCACCAGCAGCGGCTTCTGCGCGCGGTTGAGGTTCAAGCAGCTCGCGTCATCGCCTTCACGAACACGAAACGGCACCACACGGGCCTGTGGCATGAGCTTCTCATCGAGACCGAAGGCTTCCCAGCCTGCTTTCGAGTTCAGATCCTCATAAACGGGCAGGGACGACTCGCCAACGAGCGCAAAGCCGCCTGTGCCGCTGCTGCGCTGCGTTTCATCACCTGCGCTCATGCGGAAGGCGTTCACCGCCACTACAAGGAAGATGCCGCCCGCCATCATGCCGATGACCGCGAGGCTCCGCGAAGGACGACGCGAGACATTGCGCGAACCGATCTGCCACAGCGAGCGGGCCAAGCTGCCGCTGTCGCGATGCATGCGGCTTTTCAACCAGAGAAGGCCTGCGATCATGAGCAGCATGCCCGAGCCGAAAAACATGCCGGCGACGGCTTCCGGGTTCTTCACGAAGAATCCGCCGGCAAGAAGCAGCACCGCGATCGCTGCCAGAACAGGCATTACCTTCGATCGTTTCGTCGTGCCGGCTGGAGCGGCGCTTTCCTGCCATGAGCCGGCTAGCAGGTCCCGCGTGGCAATTTGGAAGAGTTTGCGGCTGGCCCAGAACAAGGTGAGCAGCACGACGACCAGCGTGGCGAGGCCTGCGTTGAAGATGGTGGCAAAACTCGCACTGAAGACCAGCGGCAGGCCCTGCGTGGCGCCATGCCACACGTTGGAGAGGCCGTGCAGCGCTGTTTGCGTGTAGGCGATGCCGCCGAACACTCCGAGCCCGATGCCAGCCACAGCGATGACACCGGCCTCCATCAGCCAGACGCGGCGCACCATGCCACGCGTCCAACCCATGGCCATCAGCAGGCCGATCTGAGAGGCGCGACGCTCCAGCGTGAACAAAAACAGCAGCGCCGCGAACACGAGCGCCGCAGCGATGAGGAACATGCTCA
>Ga0315900_10006192_pt1 | contig 16158 bp, 17 predicted proteins | sample LakEriMetagenome_FD_203521 | JGI IMG/M metagenome (GOLD analysis project Ga0315900, IMG submission 203521) | Freshwater fungal communities from buoy surface, Lake Erie, Ohio, United States - Buoy 12 MA114 | ecosystem: Environmental > Aquatic > Freshwater > Lake > Lake biofilm | place: USA: Lake...
GTTCACGCTCGAGGACTTCAAGAAGATGCTCTCCCAGACCCGCCGGCTCGGGCCCCTGGGCAAGGTGCTCGGCATGATCCCCGGCATGGGTGGCATGCAGGAGATGCTCGGAGACGCCGATCTCGAAAAGGACATGAACCGCCTGTTCGGCATCATCGACTCGATGACGCCCGACGAGCGACGCAACCCGTCGCGGATCGTCGATCACGCGCGGCGCCGGCGGATCGCCAGCGGCGCGGGTGTCGAACCCCACGAGGTGAGCGACCTCGTCAAGCAGTTCGACGGCATGGCGGCGATGATGAAGGGTATGGCGGGCATGGGGATGCGCGAACGGATGCAGCAGGTGCAAAGGCTGCAGGCCCAGATGACCAACCCCGGCGCGCGGCTGGCCAAGCCCAAGGGCGACACCGGCAAGCGGCTCACGGCCGACGAGCGGCGGAAGCAGAAGAAGCAGCGGGAGAAGGAACTCCGCCGCCGCAAGCGGGACGGACGGGCCTGACACGGGTGCGGTCGCCCCCGAAGTCCTCGGGAGCACCCACGAAAGCCGGTCCAAAGCCGGTCGTTTTCGGGAAAAATGAAGGTTCCTGAAGCCCCCCTTGGGTTTCGTCCGATGTCGGGTAACCTACGGGACTGCGACGGACGCCCTTTTTTGGCCTGCGGACGATTGTTCGCGGCCCCGTCGCCGACCCGCCGATCGCGCGGGGTGCACCCGGCAGTTTGACCTTGGAGAGGATTCGCCCGTGGCAGTCGTGATTCGAATGAAGCGGATGGGTCGGAAGAACCGCGAGTATTACCGTATCTGCGCGTCCGACCGGCGCAGCCCCCGCGACGGCCGCGTGATCGAGGAGATCGGCACCTACGATCCGCACGTCAAGGAAACCGATGCCCGCTGCACGCTCGACGGCGCGCGGGTCCAGTATTGGCTCTCCGTCGGCGCCCAGCCGAGCGATGCAGTGCGGGTGCTGATCAAGAAGTATGGACCGAACGGCACGCACGTGAAGCAGATGGAAGAGGCCCGTGCCCGGCTGTCGATGCCGCGGATCGTGCCCGACCCGGGTGAGCCCGCCTTCGTGCCGGCTCCGAAGGCCGAGCCGGTCCCGGCCGGCGAGCCTGCCGCCGCCGAAGCCGCGGCTGAAACGTCGGCTGCAACGTCCGCCGAGGCGACAGCCGTGGCCGAGGCTCCGGCCGCCGCGGAGACGCCGGCCGAGTGATTCCCCCGCGTCATCGGCTCTGCCGGCCGATGGCCCCGAGGTCAGGCTCGCGAATGCACCTGTCGCCATGCGCATCGACATCGTCACCCTGTTTCCCGAAATGTTCACGAGCTTCCTCGACGGAAGCCTGCTGGGCAGCGCGCGGAAGGCGGGGCTGGTCGACATCCGCCTGACGAACTTTCGCGAGTTTGCGAACGGCGTGCACCGGCAGGTCGACGACCGCCCCTACGGCGGCGGCCCCGGCATGCTGCTGATGGCCGAGCCGGTCGTGTCGTGCGTGGAGGCCGTGCAGTCCGGCGGCGGCGCGCCCGGGCACGTGGTGATGCTCACGCCCGGCGGCCGGCGGCTCGACCAGGCCGTGGTCGAGGAGTTCTCGCGCCATCCGCGGCTGGTGCTGGTCTGCGGCCGCTACGAGGGCTTCGACGCCCGAGTCCGGGAGACGCTCGCCGCCGACGAGATCTCGATCGGCGACTATGTGCTCTCCGGCGGCGAAGTGGCCGCGATGGTGGTCGTCGAGGCCGTCACGAGGCTCCTGCCCGGCGTGCTCGGCGATGCGGAAAGCGCCGTCCAGGATTCCTTTTCCAACGCGGAGCGGCTCGTCGAGGGGCCGCAGTACACCCGGCCGCGCGAGTTTCGCGGCCTCGAGGTGCCCGAGGTCCTGCTCTCCGGCGACCACGGCCGGATCGCCCGCTGGCGGCACGAGCAGGCGGTGGCCGCCACCCGGCGCCGGGATCGCGCCAGCCCCGCATCATCCCCCGTCCCGTCCCCAGCCCCCTGCCACAGGAGCGGATCATGAGCCGCGAGATTCTCAAGCGCGTCGAGGCCTCGAGCCTCAAGTCCCAGGTGCCCGAGTTCGCCATCGGCGACACCGTCGACGTCCACACCCGGATTCTCGAGGGTGAGAAGGAACGGATTCAGATCTTCAACGGCGTGGTGATCGCCAAGAGCGGTGCCGGAAGCCGGGAGATGTTCGTCGTCCGCCGGATCGTGGCGGGCGAGGGCGTGGAGCGCAAGTTCCCGATCCACTCGCCGAAGATCGCCAAGATCGAGGTCAAGCGGTCGGGCGTGGCCCGTCGTGCGAAGCTCTATTATCTCCGCGACCGGGCCGGGAAGTCGACGCGGCTCCGCGAGAAGCGCGAGGACGTCGCGGCCGACGCGACCGCCAAGGGGGCCGGCAAGGGCAAGAAAGCCGCCAAGCAGGCGGCCGCGGCCCAGGCCTGACGGAAAGCCGACCCGGTGCCCGCGCATCCGCGTGACGAACTCGGCCGCCGCGGCGAGGACGCGGCGGCCGCGTATCTGCGCGGCCTCGGCTATCGGATCGTCGGCCGCCGCGAGCGGGTGCTGCGCGGCGACATCGACATCGTCGCTCTCGACGGACGCACGGTGGTGTTCGTCGAGGTGCGGTCGCGATCCGACACGCTGCACGGCCATCCCGCCGAGACGGTGGGCCACGTCAAGCAGCGGCGGATGGCCGAACTGGCCACGGCCTACATCCGCCGGCACCGGCTCGAGGACTGCAGCGTGCGGCTCGACGTGGTGGCGGTGACCTTTCCCGCCGCCGGCAAGCCGGTCGTGGAGCACTACCAGAACGCCTTCGACAGCCCGCTGTGAGCAACGCGTCGGCGGCGGTTCACCGGCAGCAGGCCGGGAAGCAGTCGTCGAGTTCGGCGGGCTCCGTGAACACCGTCATGAAGCCTTCGGGCAGCCGGCGTGCGATGCGGTCGAGCCAGGCGCGCTGCCGGCGCAGCGACAGGCGGCCTTCGACCTGGCGGATGGCGATCCCCGTCACCTGCTCCGGTCGGCGGCGGGCGACCTCGGCGTAGACCTCCGGATCACGCTCACCCGAGTCGCCCACGAGGAGGAAGCGGCGGTCGGGGAAGTCGTCCATCACCTGCTCGATCGCCCGCCGCTTCGACCGCTTCCGCGACGGCAGCCGGCCCAGTGGCGTGGAGTCCTTGAGACGGAAGAGCTTGAGGTGCATCGAGCCGGTCGGCAGGCCCGCCGCTTCGATGAAGCCGCCCAGGCAAGTCGCCAGTTGCCAGGGGCTCGCCGACACGTAGTGGAAGGCCGTGCCGTGCCGCTCCCAGGCGCGATACACGTCGGCGATCCCGGGAATCGGCGTGAACTCCCGAAGGAGCGTGTTGCGCAGGAGTTCCTTCTTGTCGGCCACGTTGGTGACCTTCACCGTGTCGTCGATGTCGGAGATCACCGACAGGCCCTGGGGTCCCACGAGGTCGATGACGCCCTCCGCAGTGCTCCCGTCATGCGGCCCGTCCACGTCTTCGATCGCGGCCCGGCAAGCGAGCCGTGCCCGGCCACCGTGGCGGGTCGCGTCGCGGTCCACGACGTCGCCCGGGAGATCGACGTCGAACCGGAAGTGGCCGGTGCGATCCGAGATCGCCGCGGCGCCGGTGCCGTCCCCGAGATCGATCCGCACCCGGGCGCCGGCGACCCGCTGAAAGAGAAAGGCTTCGGCACGGCGGCGGAAGACGTCGGTGTCGAGGTCGGACTCGTCGAGTTCCAAGAGCCGCTTGAGCACCGCCACGGCAAGCGACCGCCGGTGACTCCGGGCCGGGAGGGGCCGGGTGACCATGCCGGCCACGGTGGCCCGCCAGCCGCCGGTGTCGGCGAGCCGCCGGGCGTAGGTGGGAAAGAGGACGATCATGCGGTGCCGATGCCGCGAGGCGCTTGAAACGACCGGGCGACCATCTTACAACCTGTCGCCGAGATGGATCGGGCGGATTTCGCCCCTCACGTGGAGACCAGCATGGGCGTCAAGAAAACGGGCAAGGGCCGCCGAAAACTCGGCCAGAAGAAGCGACGGATGCGGGCGAGAATCCGGCACCGCAAGGGCTGATCCGCGTTGGAGGTGCCGCGTTCGGCGGCATGACCCGCACAGGTTCCCATGGCTTCCCGACGGGGCGGCACGCGGCCGCCCCATTTCGTTTGCCGCGCCTCCCGCATGGGGTAGGGTTGCCAGGCTTCGGATCGCGTCGCCTCCGCCGCGAGCCGCCCGAAGCCGCAACGCCAGTCGGGAGATGAAGCGATGACTGCCTGGGGATGGAAGGCGCGCGTGGTCGCGAGCCTGCCGCTGCTGGCCATGATGGCCTTCGGCAGCGGCTGCAAGACGTTGAACGAGCGGTACATCGCGCTCGAGGTGTGGAAGTACGAGAAGTGCTTCGGCCACCTGCCGCCCGGCTTCGTGCCCCCGGGCGCCGCACCGGCGGCCGCCCCGCCGCGGGTCTGCGGCCAGGGAGCGCCGTGCCAGGATGCCTGCCCGCCGGCCCCCGGCTGCGACGGCTGCCAGGGCGGAGTGGTCGAGGGTGGGATGGCCGCGCCTCCCGGAATCGGCGTGCCCGCCGGCCCGGGCGGTTCACCTGGTCCTGGGGCCGGAGCCGCGTTGCCGACGCCCGCAGGCGTGACGGCCGGCAAGCCGGTGATCATCTCCGACGAAGTCGTGCTGCCGTAAAGAGCGCGGACGCCGCCCTCCTGGCCGGCGTCCGCTTGTGCCGCCCTCCGGCGGCGACGGGTCCGCCGTCCAGGCGGACGGTCGTTCGGCGTTCGACCTGGGACGGCGCTCGGACGCGCCGCCCTCCTGGCCGGCGTCCGCTTGTGCCGCCCTCCGGCGGCGACGGGTCCGCCATCCAGGCGGACGGTCGTTCGGCGTTCGACCTGGGACGGCGCTCGGATGCGCCGCCCTCCTGGCTGGCGTCCGCTTCAGCCGAGCGTTTCTGCGGGCCCGGGAAACGCGCGACGCTCCACGTCGGTCCGCCAGCGTCCGATCGCGTCCAGGAGCGTGGCCTTGGCATCGGCGTAGGCCCGCACGAACTTCGGCACGCGGTCGAATGACAGCCCCAGCAGGTCGTGCATCACGAGCACCTGACCGTCGCAGTCGGGGCCGGCGCCGATGCCGATCGTGGGAATGCCGACCGTCGCGGTGACGACGCGGGCCGCCTCCCGAGGAATGCATTCGAGCACCACGGCGAACGCGCCGGCGTCGGCCGCGGCCTGGGCGTCGGCCACGACCGCGTCGAGGTCGCGTTGCATCCGATAGCCGCCGAGTTGGTGCACCGCCTGGGGCCGCAGGCCGACGTGGGCCATGACCGGGATGCCGGCGGCGACGAGGCCGGCGATGACGTTGGCCTGCCCGGCTGTGCCCTCGAGTTTCACCGCCTGGCAGCCGGTCTCCTTGAGGATCCGGGCGCAGGATTCCACCGCCTTGCGGACGCCGAGGTGCTGCAAGGGAAACGGCAGGTCGACCACGACTAGCGCGCGGCGCACGGCCCGGGCCACGATCTCGCCGTGGTAGATCATCTGCTCGAGCGTGGCGGGGATCGTCGAGGATCGGCCAGCGACCACCATCGCCACACTGTCGCCGACGAGCACGCAATCGACGCCCGCCTCGTCAGCCAGGCGACCGGTCGGCCAGTCGTAGGCCGTGACCATCGTGATCGGCCGGCTCGCCCGTCGGGCCGCCGCCAGATCGGGCACCGCGACCCGCCGCGCGGAAGCCGGTGGCTGCGTCATGAGAGGCTCTTGAAAAAGTCGTTGAGGTTGTCGTCGTCGGCGGCCGGCGCGGCCTCCTCGGCCTCGTCGATCGGCGCGGCAGGCAGCGGCACCGTGTCTTCGCCCGCTGGGGTGGAGGGCCGAATGGCCACGGCCGACTCGTAATCGACACGGAACGCGACCCCGCCGACCCGGACCGTCGTCCCCGGCGGGACGAGCGTCGCCACGCTGACGGCGATCTCCTCATCGTCGAGGAGCGTGCCGTTGGTCGAGCCGAGGTCGCGCACGAACACCGCGTCGTCCTTGATGAAGAACTCGCAGTGCCGGCGGCTGACGCTGTCTTGTTGGACGCGGAACTTCGCCTCCTCGGACCGGCCCACGAGGATCGGGAGCCGCACGGCGACGGACTGTTTCTGGCTGGCGGGCGAGACGATGACGAAACGGACTTCCATGGCAGGATGCCCAGGTGTCGGGCGGGGCCGGGGCGGCGGCGACCGGTCTCGGGAGTCTACCCTCGCCCGAGGGCGGTCACAGCGCATCGGGAAACCCTGCGCAGAAATCCCCGTTTGCCCGGATGGTGATCTTGCGGCGGGGTCTGCCACCCCTATAATCGCTGGGTTCCTGAACGCAGGATCGGTCGTTTTCCCGCTCACGGGAGGTCGGCATCCGGTGTTCGTGCGGGTGTAGCTCAGTTGGTAGAGCACCACGTTGCCAACGTGGTTGTCGTGGGTTCGAATCCCATCACCCGCTTCCCTGTTTCGCCACTGTCCCGCCATGGGTCGGCCCCGCCGGGCGGCGGTGAGTGGCACGCTCCTACCGCGCCGTCGGTTGGGGGTGGCGCCGACTGCCCTGACACATCGTTCCCTTCCCAGCCCCGCCGGAATCGTCCATGGCCTCGTCCGAATCCACGTCCGCCGCCGTCGCCACCCCCGAGACCGCGGGCCAGCCGCTCACGCTCGACGTCTCGATCGACAAGGTCTCCACCTGCCAGCGGCGCGTGAAGGTCACGATTCCCCGCGAGGAAATCGTTCGCTACCAGGACGAGGCGCTCGGGGAACTCGTGCCCACGGCCCTCCTGCCCGGCTTCCGTCCCGGTCGCGCGCCGCGGCGGCTGGTTGGCAGCCGCTTCAAGAGCGAACTCTCGGACCAGATCCGCTCGAAGCTTCTCACCGATGCGATGACGCAGGTGTCGGAGCAACAGAAGCTGGCGCCGATCAGTGAGCCGGAACTCGACGTCGCTGCCGTCCTGCTTCCGGACGACGGCCCGATGACGTTCGAGTTTTCGATCGAGGTCCGGCCCGAGTTCGAGCTGCCGAAGTGGAAGGGTCTGTCGATCACCCGGCCCGCCCGTGAAATCACCGACGCCGATGTCGATGAGGCGCTGGCGAACCTGCTCGCCGAGCGCGGCCGGTTCGTGCCCCATGACGGCTCCCCAGCGTTGGGCGACCTGGTCGTCGCCAACCTGCGGTTCCGGGATGGCGACCGGCTCCTCTCGGAGGCATCCGAGGCGGAGATCGTGGTCCGCCCCAAGCTCTCGTTCGCCGATGCCGAGCTGCCGGGATTCGACGCGTTGGTCAAGAAGTCCAAGGCCGGCTCGACCGTGAAGGCGACGGTCCGCGTGGCCGACGGGGCCGCGGTCGAGGAGCTGCGTGGCAAGGACGTCGATCTGGAGATCGAGATCCTCGAGGTCAAGAAGCACGAATTGCCGGAGATGACGCCGGCGTTGCTCGAGGAGCTCGGCGGGTTCGAGTCGGAGGAGGCCCTTAAGGGGCTCGTTCGCAAGCAGCTCGACGGGCAGCTCGAGTGGCACCGCCGAAGGCAGGTGCGTCAGCAGGTGGCCAGTGCCCTGACCGCCTCGGCCTCGTGGGATCTACCGCCGGACCTGCTCAAGCGGCAGGCCCAGCGCGAACTGGAGCGGGCGATCCTCGAGCTGCGGCGCAGCGGCTTCGACGACGACGCGATCCGCCGTCACGTCAACGAACTGCGGCAGAGCGTCTTGGCGAGCACGGCTCGGGCCCTCAAGGAGCACTTCATCCTGGAGCGGATCGCCGAGGAGGAGGGGATCGCCGACACGGCCGCCGACTACGACGAGGAGATCCGGGCGATCGCGGCCCAGTCGGGCGAGTCGCCGCGGCGGGTGCGGGCCGGCCTCGAACGCCGCGGCCTGATGGACGTGCTCCGCAACCAGATCATCGAGCGGAAGACGATCGAGCTCGTCACGTCGCATGCCGCCTTCAAGGACACGCCGTTCGATTTTCCTCGGCCCGACGCCGAGGCCATCGATCATGCCGTGTGCGGCAGCGTGATCGGCGAAGAGGAGATTCCGACGGCCACGCAGGCCGAGGCGGCCCCTCGGCCGGGCGTTCGTGGCTGATTTGCCGGCCCTCCCGACCCCCATCATTCCTTCGAGACGCCCCATGCAGCCCGCCCCCTTCGCTCCTGCCGCCGCCTCCGCCTACCGCGACTACCAGCGGCAGCGGCAGATGACGCTCGGCGACCTGCTGCTCGAGAATCGGATCATCCTCCTGCAGGGCGAGATCTACGACGGCAACGCCAACGAACTGGTGATGAAGCTCCTCTACCTGCAGAGCGAGAACCGGCGGAAGGACATCCACTTCTACATCAACTCGCCCGGCGGCAGCGTGACCGCGACGATGGCGATCTACGACACGATGCAGATCCTGTCGTGTCCGGTGGCCACCTACTGCGTGGGCCTCGCGGCCAGCGGCGGGGCCGTGCTGCTGGCCGGCGGTGCCAAGGGCAAGCGGTTCGCCCTGCCGCACGCCAAGGTGATGATCCACCAGCCGTACGGCCAGGTCGGCGGCCAGGTGAGCGACATCGAGATCCAGGCCGACGAGATCATCAAGACCCGCGCCGTGCTCAACGACATTCTTGCCGCCCACACCGGCCAGCCCATCGACCGGATCGCGCGCGACACCGACCGTGACCGTTACCTGACGGCGACCGAGGCCAAGGAGTACGGCCTCGTGGACGAGGTGCTGACGAAGCCGCCCGTGGTCGAGGACGAGCAGGACAAGGACTGAACCCCGGGACGCCCGCCATGCCTTTGATTCCCTACGTCGTCGAGAAGAGCGGCCGCGAAGAGCGGGCGATGGACATCTACAGTCGCCTGCTCAAGGACCGCATCGTGTTCCTGGGCAGCCAGGTGAACGACGAGGTGGCCAACGCCATCGTCGCCCAGTTGCTGTTCCTGCAGTCGGACGACCCCAAGGCCGACATCCACCTGTACATCAACTCCCCCGGCGGCAGCGTGACGGCGGGCCTGGCGATCTACGACACGATGCAGTTCGTGACCTGCGACGTGGCCACCTACTGCATCGGGCAGTGCGCTTCGATGGGGGCCGTGCTGCTCACCGCGGGCGCCAAGGGCAAGCGTCGGGCTCTGCCCAACGCCCGGATCATGATCCACCAGCCGCTTGCCGGCATGGAAGGCACGGCGGAGGAGATCATGATCCACGCCAAGGAGTTCAAGAACGTCAAGCAGAAGCTCAACGCCATCCTGCTCAAGCACACGGGCCATCCCTTGGAAAAGATCGAGCAGGACACGGATCGCGACCGGTTCATGTCGGCGCAGGAGGCGCTCGACTACCGGCTGATCGACGAGGTGATCGACAGGATGCCGACGCAGAAGGGTGGCTGAACGGCCGGAGCGGCCGCGGTCGTCCGATGAGGCGCAAGGAGGCGCGTCATGACACGCACGGATCGCGAGATGGCGGCGGTCGGCCGCCTGCCGGTGTGGGTGCTGGTCGCGGTGGCGGGGTTCGCCGGCTGCAAGAGCGACCTGAACCAGCAACTGCTGGAGCGCGAGCTGCGCTATCAGGAGGATCAGATCTACCAGCTCCAGGACGAACTGCAGGAAAAGTGCGCGCGGCTGGAGCGGGTGGCGGTTGAGAACACGAGCCTGCGCCGGCAGTTGGGCGTGGGCGAGAACGATCCGGCCGTCGCGCCGCGTGCCAATCCGTCGCGGCCCCGGCCGGCTGCGGCCGCACCCGGACTGGTGCCGCCGGCGATCGAGGTGCCCGACCTGCCACGATCGGCCGCACCGCCCGCAGCCCCGCTCGCGCCGCCTTCGCTCGACGGCGTGCCACCGCTGCCGTCGCGGTCGGACAATGGGCCGGTCCGAGAGCCGACGCCCGCGCTGCCGGTGTCCGATGGCGAGCCGCTGACGCTGCCCCCCGCCGCGGCGGTGATTGACCCGGCCGCGAGCCCCGTGAGCGCCTTCACCCCCGCCGGCGACGTGCGCCGCATGTCGTTCGATGCTTCCGTGGCAGCCGCGACCCACCTGATCGTGAACGCAGATCGCACCGCCTGCGTGGACGGCGACGGCGACGGTGTGAGCGAAGGGCTGAAGGTCGTGTGCGAGCCGCGGGACGCGGAGGAGCGGCTCGTGCCGGCGGCGGGCGACGTGGAGATCGCCGTCATCGACCTGGCAGGTGCAGCCGGACCGCTGGCCCAGTGGCGGGTTCCGGCCGCGGAGGCGGCGAACGCGTTTCGACGCACGTCGCGTGACCGCGGGCTGCTGTTCACGCTCCCCTGGCCGGCGGCGCCGCCGGCAGGGGATCATGTCCGCGTCACGGTGCGGCTCATGCCGCCGGGCGGCGGACCGCTCGAGGCCGACGCCACGATCAGGACGCGGTAGCCCCGCGGGGCGTGTCGCTCACAGCCCCTTGTCTTCGAGGAAGTTGAGCAGGTCGGCGACGCGGTTGGAGTAGCCCCACTCGTTGTCGTACCAGCTCACCACCTTCACGAAGTTGCCCAGGCCGATCGTGTCCACGGCCGAGAAGATCGAGCTGTGCGGGTCGCCCTTGAGGTCCGTGGAGACGAGTTCCTTCTCCGTGTAACGCAGGATGCCCTTGAGCGGCCCCTCGGCCGCCTTTTTCATGGCGGCGTTGATGTCGGCCGGGGAGGCGTCCTTGTTCAAGATCGCCGTGAAGTCGACCACGCTGACCGTCGGCGTCGGCACCCGGAACGCCATGCCGGTGAACTTGCCCTGCAGGGCCGGGATCACCAGGCCCACGGCCTTCGCGGCGCCGGTGCTCGACGGCACGATGTTGAGCGCCGCGGCCCGGGCATCGCGCAGGTCCTTGGCGGCCGTGTCGACCGTCTTCTGGGAGTTCGTGTAGGCGTGAACCGTGGTGAGCAGGCCGCGGTCGATGCCCCAGGTCTCGTGGAGCACCTTGGCCACCGGCGCCAGGCCGTTGGTGGTGCAGGAGGCGTTGGAGATGACGTGGTGCTTGGCGGGGTCGTACATCTCGTTGTTGACGCCGAGCACGATCGTCAGGTCCTCGTTCTTGGCCGGGGCCGAGATCACGACCTTCTTGACGCTGCCCCGCTTGTGGGCCGCGGCCTTGGTCGCGTCGGTGAAGAAGCCGGTGCTCTCCACTACCACCTGCACGCCCTGGCTCGACCAGTCGATGGCGCCCGGATCCTTCTCGGCGAAGACCTTGATTTGCTTGCCGTCGACGACGAGGTCGTTGCCCTCGTAGGCCACCTTCCCCTTGAAGGGGCCGTAGTTGGAGTCGAACTCCAGGAGGTGGGCGTTGGTCTTGGCGTCGGTGAGGTCGTTGAGGGCGACGACCTGGACGTCGCCATTGAGGCCGAACTTCTCGTAGATGGCGCGGTAGGTGAGGCGACCGATACGACCGAAACCGTTGATGCCGACGCGGATGGACACGGGCGAACTCCTGGGGCGCGGGCGGCGGCGGTCAGCGACGTCGCTGGCCGGGCACGCCTGCGAGGCGGCTGAAGTGGGCCGCGGAATATACCGTGCGCCGCCACCGGCGCTCAATCGGCCCGGTCAAATCCGGGGGATTTGCCAGCCGGCGACCCGCGTGCCGTACATTGAATGCATGCCCGCGCCCGTCGTCGAACTCCGCAGCGTCCGCAAGGCGTTCCTCACGCCTGCCGGCGAGAGCGTGCGCGTGCTCGACATCGACCATTTTTCGCTCGAGCCCGGCGAGCAGTGCGCCCTGGAGGGGCAGAGCGGCGCGGGGAAGTCCACGCTCCTCAACGTGGTCTCCGGGATCATGCGGCCCGATACGGGCTCCGTGTCCGTGGACGGCCACGACATCACGCGGTACGACGAGGCGAGCCGCGACCGCATCCGGGCCGACAAGATCGGCCTCGTCTTCCAGCAGTTCAACCTCCTGCCGGGATTCACGGCGCTGGAGAACGTGCTCGTCGCGATGTCGTTCAGCTCGGCCCGCGCCGATCGCCGGCGGGCCGCCGAGCTGCTCGCGGCCGTCGGCCTCGCCGACCGGCTCGACCACAGGCCGGCCGCGCTCTCGGTGGGCCAGCAGCAGCGGGTGGCGGTGGCCCGGGCGCTCGCCAATCGGCCGCTGGCCGTGCTCGCCGACGAGCCCACCGCCAGCATCGACACCGCGCGGCAGCGGCAGGTGATCGACCTCCTCCGCGACACGTGCCGCGACCAGGGATCGGCCCTGCTCGTGGTGACGCACGATCCGGCCGTGGCGGCGCAGTTTCCGCGGCGGCTGCGGCTCGAGGACTTCAACCGGGCGGCGGTGCGGACATGACGTGTGTTCTAGGGGCAGGCAATGGCCGCCGGTTTCGAATCGCCATCGTCTGTCGGCCCAAGCCGGCTTGGGGACGGCATGAGTTGCGTCGCTGGCGAAGGTCCGCCACGCTCCGCATCCTCACGCCGATCCCCGCGCCTCCCTCGCTTTCCAGGTGCGCGGCATGACCCTGTTCGGCATCGCCTGGCGGAACATCCGGCAGCGGCTGTTCACGAGCGGGCTCACGGCCCTGTCGCTGGCCCTCGGCGTGGCGCTCGTCGTCGCCACGCTCGTCACCGGCGGGATCGTGAAGCGGGCCTTCGAGAGCGGCGCGGGGCTCGGCTACAACATGATCGTGGGGGCCAAGGGGAGCCCGCTGCAGCTGGTGCTCAACAGCGTCTATCTGATCAGCAAGCCGATCGAGAACATCGCCTGGAGCACCTATCAGGACTTCCTTCCGGCGGCGCGGCGGGCCGACGGCACGGACGGCCGCTTCGCGGGCAGCGTGGCCACGGCGGTGCCGATCTGCATGGGGGATTATTTCCGGGGCTTCCGTGTCGTGGGCACGAACGCCGACTACTTCGACCGGCTCGCCCCGGCCGGCGGGGCGTTTCGCTTTTCATCCGGCCGCAACCTGCGCGACGACGCCTTCTTCGAGGGCGTGCTCGGCGCGAGCGTCGCCGAAACCCTGGGGCTGAAGGTGGGCGACACGTTCGCGCCGACGCACGCCGCCGACGACGGCCCCGTTCACGACCCCTTCACTATCGCGGGGATCCTCGCCCGCACCGGCACGCCCGTGGACCGCGGCGTGTACGTCAACATGGAGGGCTTTTATCTCCAGGAGGGGCATGCGAAGCCCGTCGAGGGGGTGGAGGCGCCGGTGCCGTCCGCCGCCGCGGCGGGCACGCCCGCGCCCCTGCCCGCCGCGCAGCGCGAGGTGACCGCGATCCTCGTCGAGACGGCGTCGCCCGCCGGCATGCCGCCGGAGCTGATGGCGATGGGGCTCCATCAGACGCTCAACGAGGGCCGCGACGCCCAGGCCGCGATGCCCGTGCGGGTGATCCGCGAGCTCTTCGATCTCTTCGTGCGGCCCCTGGAGCTCGTGCTCCTGCTCGTGACGGCGCTCGTCGTGCTGGTGTCGGCGATCGGGATCCTCGTCAGCATGGTCGGCTCGGCGCTCGAGCGGAGCCGCGACGTGGCCGTGATGCGGGCGTTGTGCGCGCGGCGGACGCACGTGCTTGTCACGGTGCTGCTCGAGGCGATCCTGCTCGCCGTGGGTGGCGGGCTCGTCGGCTGGGCGCTCGGCCATGGGATCGTGGCTGCGCTCGGGCCCTGGATCACGGCCAACACCGGCGTGCCGGTGAGCCTCCTCTCGGCGGCGCCCCTGGCCGAACTCCTGCTCGTGCCGTTTCTGATCGTCCTGGCGATCCTCGCTGCGCTCCTGCCGGCCCTCGCGGCCTACCGCACCGACGTCGCCAAGTGGCTCGGGTAGCCGGGCCCTGCGGGGCCCGGGCAGCGGTACGCCGGAGATGCGGCGGAAGTGGCCCGATGTGATCGACCGGCGGACCGTTGTTCCGGCCGTCCGCCCGGGATTACGATGTTCGGGCTTCAACCTCGACCCGGGGAGACCGTCATGACCGTCCTGCCGTCACGCCGCAGGTTCCTCAAGGCTGCGGGCGGCGCCGGCGCCGGCCTCGCCGCCGCCCCCTACGTGATCACCTCGAAGGCCCTCGGCGACGCCACCACGCCGCCGGCCAGCGACCGGATCGTGATGGGCGGCATCGGCATCGGCAACATGGGCTCGGGCGACCAAGGGGCGTTCCTCAGGCGTCCCGACGTTCAGTACGTCGCCGTCTGCGACGTGCGCATGAAATCGCGCGACGAGGCGAAGGGCCGGGTCGACGCGAAGTACGGCAACAGCGACTGCGCCGCCACGGTCGACTTCCGGGAGCTGCTCGCCCGCGACGATATCGACGCCGTCCACATCGCCACGCCCGACCACTGGCACGCGATCATGACGATCGCCGCCTGCCAGGCGGGCAAGGACGTCTACTTGCAGAAGCCCGAGACGCTCACGCTCCGCGAGGGCCCGCTGATGATCGCGGCCGCCCGCCGCTACGGCCGCGTCGTGTCGGGCGGCAGTCAGCGGGTGCTCGGCGATTACCGCGACATCGTCGATCCGCTCTGGGCGGGCGAACTCGGCGCCGTCACGTCGATCGACATCGCCGTCGGCCCCCCCTCGATGATCTGCTTCCTGCCGGCGGAGCCGACGCCGCCCGACATCGACTGGAACCTGTGGCTCGGACCCGCCCCGTGGGAGCCCTACAACGCGCGCCGCTGCGACGGCAACTTCGGCACCAACGGCAACAGCTGGCGGTCCTACTACGACTACTCCGGCGGCAGCCTCACGGACTGGGGCGCCCACCACTTCGGTGGCGCGATCTTCGCCGCCGACCTCCGGGAACTCCAGCCCGTGAAGGCCACATGGCATGCCGCCGCGAAGGACGATCGGTCGGCCGCCCACGTCTCCGTGACCTATCCCAACGGCGTGGAGATCTTCCACAACCGCCCCGAGCGCCTCCGGCCGCGGCCGGCGATCGCCCACCAGAATGCGATCTGGATCGCCACCGATGGCAAGCCCCGCGAGGCGAAGCCCGTGCCCGGCTACCGCGACGGCGAGGGGAGCATCTACGGCGACTTCATGGCGTGCGTGAAGAGCCGGGAGCGGCCGTTTCGTGACATCGAGCTCGCCGTGAACACGATGACGACGCTGCACATCATCGGCATCGCCCACCGGCTCGGCCGCTCCCTCGCCTGGGACCGTGCCACGCAGCGATTCACGGGCGACGACGAGGCGAACCGGTTGCTCGACCGGGCCCGCCGCGAGCCCTGGCAGATCTGAGTCCCCGCGTCCCCACCCTTCCCCGGAGTGCCGCCATGGCCTTCGACACCGCCACGCTCGACGCCCCGTTCGCGGCCCTCGCGGCCTTCGACTGGGGCGCGGATGCCGCTGCTTTCAAGACGATCGACGCCGCCGTGATCGCCGCCCACGACGACGAGTCGCTGCGGGCCGAACTCGAGCGACGGCTGGGAGCGATCCTCGGCCCCGGCCCGAGCCGGGCCGCCAAGGAATATGCCTGCCGCAAGCTGATGATGATCGGCACTGTCTCGAGCGTGCCGGCGCTGACGGCCTTGCTGGCCGACAAGGATGATTCCCACATGGCCCGGTTTGCCCTGGAGCGGATCGAGGCTCCCGAGGCCGGCGCCGCGCTCCGCCAGGCGTTTGGTGCTCTCGCGGGCGAACTCAAGCTGGGCATGCTCGCCTCGCTCGCGGCGCGGCGCGATGCCGCGTGCGTTCCCGCGGTGGCGGCGCTGGTGCGTGCGGACGACGCCCGGCTGGCAGTGGCTGCCGCCGCGGCCTTGGGCACGATCGGCACGCCGGAGGCGCTCGCGGCGCTGGAGGCCGCCGATCCGCTGGCGGGTGCCGCGGGCCGGACGGTCGCCGACGCCCGACTGCTGTGCGCCGAAGGGCTGCTCGCGGCGGGCCGCCGGGCCGAGGCGCAGGCGGTCTACCGCAGGCTCGCCGACGTCGTCCGTGGCAAGCCGGGTGCGAAGCCGATCGAACTGGCCACCACGCGCGGCCTTCTCGCTTGCCTCGACACATCCACCACCGCCCGTTGAACGGTCGCCGGTCCGCTGTGGCAGCCCCGCCGCTTCCCGATTCTGGAGTGCCCTGCATGCCCTTCCTGCTTGCCCGTCACACGCTGTCCGCCGCCATGGTGGCCCTCGTTCTCGTGGCCGCGTCAGCCCCTGCCGCTACCGACCCCGTGGCCATGGCCATCGAACTCCTGGCCAGCGACGACGCCGACTTCCGCACCATCGGTCTCGACGCCGTCCGGTATGCGGCG
>Ga0315900_10006195_pt1 | contig 16156 bp, 4 predicted proteins | sample LakEriMetagenome_FD_203521 | JGI IMG/M metagenome (GOLD analysis project Ga0315900, IMG submission 203521) | Freshwater fungal communities from buoy surface, Lake Erie, Ohio, United States - Buoy 12 MA114 | ecosystem: Environmental > Aquatic > Freshwater > Lake > Lake biofilm | place: USA: Lake...
AGATAACGTTAGTTCATTAACATCTTCTCCTAATAGAGGTATAAAATTAGGTGATGAAATAGGTTTTGATGATTATAGACCTAAAGGATTTGGATTAGACTATTACTCTATGGGATTAGCTGTCAAGGGATTAGATACATACCCAGATTGGGCTGATGGTTTTTCTATTGTACAGACAGATCCTGCTTTTCAAGTAGTAGCTCAAGGATTAGGTTTTTATAGATTAGAATCAGCAGATGATGCTTTGACAAATACATCTAAGGCAATAGATAAATTTTGGGCTTATTTTCCTGATTTAGAGCATAGGTTTCCAGATATAGCAGAGGACTTGCTAAACAATACTACATCATATTCAATACAATTAGTTTCTCCATTAGGTTACTTTAGTGAAATATACGCTAGTAGAAAATTAACTGGGCTTCAACCTAGAAAAGGAACTGATATGATTACTTATGCTAGAGTATTAAGAGAGGGAGATGATGGAACTATTAATCCATATTATGACCAAACAGGTTATTCTGGTGTTCCAGATGCTGATGGAAATAGCTATGTGGCTTATGGTAGATATATGAATAGAGATACTGGAGATTCACCTGCTTTTCCAGGTAATACTCAAGGTAATAGAATATTTCCTTTAGATATAGCTACAACAGAGGTAACTACAGCAGGAGGAGGTCGTCAAACATACTTTCAAATAGCGGTTGACACTACAGCTCCAGGTTATGCTCCTATTTACAATCAATCTACAGTAGGAGGTAATACAGATGCTGATGATTTACAACAAAGAGAATGGAGAGAGCCAATGTACGTTATAAATCTTTATAAAAATAGAGATATAAATTCTGGTATTACTACTGAGTATAAGTACACAGGGCATTACATTAAGTTTAAATCATTAGTATTAGAATCTAATGGTACATCAAATCAATCAGTTACATTAGTATCTGAAAGATGGGAAGATTGTATTCCTTCTTTGACTGGTGAGGTTTATAATGATTATTCTGCATTAAAAAGATTTGTATATGTAGTAGATACAAATGGTGTAGAAAAACGATGGATGAATGTTACATTTGAAACAGCTCCAGATATTGCCACTATACTTACTGGTTTAGCTGCTGCTGCTCCAGGCCCTTATAATGACCCTATACTAACAGGTGGATTTGATATATTTGGTATATACACAAGCACAGAAACATCTGTTGATTTATGCCCTCAATTTACGTTAAACTTTATTGAGAATCCATTATATACAGCATTTACTGTTCCTGCTTCTGGAACTAAAGTATATGTTAATTACGACAATAGAATACCTATTAGAGTATTTGGCGGAGATACATTTATCAATGAATCTATATGGGCTGTACTAGATAATGAATATAATAAGAATGGAAATCCTATAGGAAGTACAAATGAATTTATTTGGAGTAATCCATTTCCATTTAAGCAATATGAATTTAATAGCAATTTTCCTTCTGGATTTGCTGGTTATAGATGGTGGGAGAATACTCAAACAACAAATAAGTACGGATATGATGAACATCAGTTTGCTGATTCAACAGGATCTAATAAATGTAGAATGAGACAAGTAGTTACTATGTGGACTGCTGAGACACGTTGTAACTTATCATTCTTCTTTAATTTAGAATCACCAGATAAAGCTGTTAGCGAACAAGCATTTCCATTAATAAACTATATACCAAGACCTTATGAGTGGGATGGTAGTGCTGACCCTGGAGATAGAGCTGCTTGGGAATCTGCTAACAACTTATTGTCTGAGTATTTTGATGATTACGGTTATGAATGGAACTGGTGGGGATGGGGAGGATTTAGATTCTTACCTCAAACAAATAAAGATTATTCAAAAAGTCAAACGACTAATATATATACATCTGTACCAACTGTAGGATTTGAGGAACAAACAGATTACTGTACAAGAGTAATATGGTCATTGAAAAGACCTATCAATGCTCAGAATACACCATCTGTTAGAACATTTCCTGTATCTAATTATTTTGATTTAGCAGATGACACAGGGGAGATTAAGTTCGCTTGGAGTGCTTTATCTGGAGATAAGGGTAATAACCTTTATGCTTTCACAGATAGCGGTGTATGTTTATTGATGGTAGATAAGAGAGTTATCTATGAGATTAATGCTAATGAGTTAGCTACAGCAGGATCTAGCATAGGAGGTATATTAAATCAACTATGGATAGATAAGAGAATAGGCATGAGTGACCAGACATGGAGAAGTTGGGCTGAGTATTCTAATGTGTTGTTCTTTGTAAATAATAAGTCAGCTTATATGTTTACTGATAACAATCTTACTGATATAGCTAGAACTGGATTCCATGAGTTGTTTAGAAGAAAGTTTTTAAGTGAAATAGGTTCTGTATATGAGGCTGATTTAGTAGGTGGATATAATGTATTGAATAACGAATATATCATGAGTGTTAAACTCAAAGATTTTTCTACTTTAATATATGGATTAGAACAACAAGCTTTACAATGTCAAAGCACCTACTTGTATGATAAGTATTTGTATAATGAAAACTTATTATTTGGTATGAAGGATGCTAAGACATTCCAACTAGGTGTAGGTAATCAGATTGATGGAGAAGATATGGAATGTTATGTAACAGGACTATCTAATGCTGATTTACATTATGACAAAGAGTTTATTAGAATACGAGTAAGTTCAAACAGTAAACCAGAGAGAGTTTATTTTTATGGTTCTTATCAGGACTATATTAACGATAACTTTACTAACTTTGTTGATACAATAGCTGTTCCATTATCTATGAAGGATTACTTTGGATATGAGTGCTACATACCTAGAAATGCTGTAGCACCTTATTATAGACAACAAGGTAGAGTAATGTTGTTTAAAATTGTAAGTAGTACTGATGAAGAATTTTTAGTAGCTTCTACAGGAGTGCAATACAAGAGATTGAAATAATTGTTAAATTTGAAAAAAAATATATCATGGGATTACTTGATACAATATTAGGAGGAGCTAAGGCTACTATTGGAGCTAATCCTTTAGGCCTTGCAATTGGAGTAGGTCAAATGGCTTTAGGGGCTATTCAAAAAAAGAAAGCTCAGGCAATGACTCCTTCTCCTGTTAGTCCTCTAGATCAATCTATGTATAACATATTGAAAAGGCAACGTGATGCAGCAGCTACTGGAACAAAATACAATCCTCAAATTGTAGCTGGTCAACAATTAGCTAAAGCAATGCAGAGAAACGCTATGAATGCTGGGGCAACGCCTAATATGGGATTATACAATCAAATGATGGCTCAAACCATGCAAAATATACAAGATATGACATCGAGAGATATTGCTCAAACTAATGCTCAATTAGGAGAGCAAACAGCTAGAATATCTGACATATCAAGAGATTTAACTCTTGGGGAGCAATCTCAGAAATATGCTGATTCTGCTTTAAATTTATCAGATGGAAAAAGAAACTTATTTGCTTCTATAATGCCAGGTAGTCAAAATGTTAAAGGTGGTGAGTCAGCAGATTTGTCTGGTATAACTTCATCTTTATATTCTGAAAATGAGACCCTTAAGAAAAAGTTAAAAGAAATTGAGGAGCAAAAGAAAAAAGAAGCTGAAGCAGCTGGTAATACACCCAAGTAAATAAAGGATAATAACATGGCTATAAACGATACAGAGAATCCAGAAGAAGGCACTCCTAGAAGTAAGAAGGATATACGTAAAGAAAGGAGACAAATGAGAGCTGTCAATAGAGAAAGAAAATCTATGGGTGGCGAGCCTTTGTATTCTAAAGAAGAAATTAAAGGAGTAAAAGAACCGTTTAAGCCTGCTCCTGGTGAAATTGTAGCTGGAACTCCTGTTATTGTAGATGATACTCCAGATGTTGAATATATTAAGTATGAACCAGGAGGTCCTGGTAAAGAAAGTAAAGAATTTAGAAAAATATTTAAAGGTGGAACAGCAGAAGCTCAAGCTGTTACAGAATTATCAAAAGGAGAAACTACAGAGAAAAGCGCTATCATTGAGGCTTTAAGAAAAGAATCTAATGAAAGACCAGATAAAACATTTACTTCATCCGTAGAGGAAAACAAGAATATTAACGCTATAGGAAACGTAGTTAATGAAAAAATTAATGAAGCTAATCAAGAGATTGTAAGTGCATCAGAGCAAGTAAAACAACAACAAGCTCAAGAAAAAGTACCTGGCAGCGGAGAATCTGTTATATCTAAGTTAGATGAGATTGGCCCTGGTATTACTTGGGATCAAACATATAAATCAGAAGGATTAATTCCAGAGTCTAGAGAAGATATATTTAATAGAGCTGCTGCTTCTGCAAGAAAACAAGCTCCTCAATTAGCTATTGAAAAACTAGGCGTTCAAGATTATTATCCAGACATAAGCAGGAATATTGCTGTAGGTACATTCACAGGTAGTCGTATTGGCTCTAGAACTATTTATTCTGGCGCTGGAGGATTATTACCTTTAGGTTTATACGATGCTAGAAAAAGAGCTATTGCTAATGAAATAAAGAGAAAGGAAGCCCTGATGGATGAGCTTAAATCAGTTCCAGATATTGCTAAGCAATTTAAACCAACTTGGACTAATTATGTTTTTGATAAGTGGGCTAACTATATGGAGGCTTATAAAAACAATCCAGATGGATTAGCTAATGATATGGGGTTTGCTAAAACAAATGCTCAACTAAAAGCTATTGCTGAAAACTTTAAAGACGTTGATGTTTACATGGATGACTTCAAAAAGAAGTTAATGGATAACAATGGAAATGCTGCTGCATGGGCCACTCCTAGAATGTTAGAGATAGCAAACAAATTTAATTCTGGTTATACTCCAGAGAAACTAGAAGAATTTTTCTCTGGTAAAAAAAATATAGCATCTTTAAAACAAACTGTAGAGGCTATTCCTAATGGATATAATCATATAGATAAAAGATTAAATGATTTGCTTAAAGATGGCAACAAAGTAAAAAGAGCTATTACTCCTAAAGATGGTGTTGAGTGGACTCCAGAATTAAAAAATAAGATAAATGATTTATCTCAACAAGTAACTGATGGTAGTATAGATTATGAGAGATATGTTTCTATAATGAAAGAATATTTTGATATAGATTTTTCTCCTATGATTAACGAATGGGTAGATGCAAACAATTTAGGAGCATTAACTCCAGAGGAAAGAAAAGCCTATAAACAGTCTTTACAGATATATGCAGAAGCTCAAATGCCTGCTGCTTCATTCATTCCAGCATTTGTTACTCAGAATAATAACAGCGCTCAAAGATATTCTGCTGACCAATCTTTGAAAGGTAAGTTAGCTCAAATTGGCTGGGAAAGAGAAAAATGGGAAAGAGAACAAGCTAACAACCCTACTAATGCGTTAATAGATGCTGCTATGTCATCTCCAGATGGTAAATTCACTCAAGATTACAACGCTTCAAAAGGTAATGTTCAGCCAAATAGTAATCTTAAAGTTAAGGTTAAGAATAGCCAAGGAAAAATTATTGAATTAAAAGCCTCTGACTTAAAAAATAATTTAGGTTCGGATGGTAAAGTTAAAGCAGAATATTACTCAACATTGACAGGTAAAAAATTAACTGCTGATGATTATAAAAATATACCTGCTGATATAATATATCAACCTACTCAAGGAACGGTATATAAAGATGGATCAGATTATAAATATAAAAGCACAGGAGTCGGATATTATGGAACTACAATGAACGATGGTAAAGGAGGTTCAATAGTTGTTCCAAAACCATTAGACCTTGAGTTTTCAACTTATGACGTTCCAGCTACTCAAGGTGGTAAAAAAGTAACATCTACTATTAAAGGAGGTAATGTATTCTTTGGTCAAGGGGCTAATGTTCAAACTGAAAAAATTAAAACATCAGGAGGAACTAGTTCTGGCGATGCTAGTTATGAATCTGGTATTTAATTATCTTTGTATATATAAATAAAAATTATGGCTATTGATAAAGATTTAATGAACACTCAAACTGGAGGAGAAGGAGAGACTGTACAGATACAAACTCAAGAACAAGTTACTCCAGAACAATTTGATGTCAAAATAACACCTCAAGAGCCAACTGCTGATAGTGAACAAGTAACTACTACTGAAACTGTAACAGAACAACCTATACCAACTGAGCCACCAATAGAGCCGCCTTTACAAAGGGGGGGAATGGTAGAGGTTCAAAACGCTCCTCCTTCAGAATTTGTTGAAACTCAAGAGTCATTTAACAAGCCTCCTATTGATGAATCAACATATTCTAGTGAGCTTTTTAATCCTCTTAATATTGTTGATTTAGTTGAAGATGAGAATGGAAATTTAATACAAAAACCATTTGAGTCTGATTCTAAAATACCAGAGCCTCCTACAGAAATTATAGAGAATCCATTTTTTGTTAGTCCTAAAATAAATAAAAATGAATTTGAAGAGACTAATAATAAGATAAATGAAGATTTTAAAAATAGCGAAATAGGTATAATATCTGAAGTAGCTGATGATGATGAAAAGAAAAAAAAGAAAGGATTCTTTAAAAGAATGTTTTCAAAAGAAGATAAGACTAAAGTAAGTACATACGATGGTATTTCTTCTCCAGAATATATAGGAGATGAAGTGTCAGATGAAGAGCTTTTAAAACTAGGAGAGAAGATAGATAAAAATCCTAGTGTTGACCCATCTAAAAACTTAACTGAGCAAAATATTATTCCTGAGAAAGAAGAAGAAGATTTAACTAATATAGTAGATAAGGAAAGTGTTCTTGGTCAATTAAACTCATTGATAGATGAGAAGAAGAAGATACAAGATGAATTAAAAACTGCTCAAGGAGAATCTTTAAAGCAATTAAGAAAGAATTTAGATACTGTAAAAGGAAACATAAAGCAATTAAAAGAGAGCGAAAACATTAAGGAAGAAGTTTCAAAACCAGGATTTCTTCCTGCTGACTTTTACAGTAAAAAACAAGCATCAACATTAAGTAATATAATGCCTGAGGAAAGTAGGGCTAAAAACAACTATGTAGTTAAAAAACCATTAGGAACAGATGTTTCAGATTCTATCTTTGCTAAAAGAATTAAAAGCGGAGAGATGAGTAGTATGGAAGCTAATAATATTCTGTATAGATTATTTGTTTCTCCTAGTAAAAAAGCATATTGGGGAGATTCTGCTACAGCTACTAGAATGGCTATTTATGGATTAAATGATGAAGGAGAGAAATCTTATAAAGCATTAACCTATGAAGAAGCCTTATCTATAGATAGAACATTTAGGTCTATGGCTAATTGGGCCAAAGACAATGGAGGAAAATCTGGTAGTAAATACAAAGCAGCATTATTTCCTTACTTTGGTAATTTACCAGAAACTACTGTTGAGGTTTTTGATAAGAATGGAACTTTAAGAAAAGTAACTTTATTTAGCGACATTTATGACTCTGATGATAATAGAACGTCTGTAAAGAATGGTTACGGTGTTTCATCTGCTTTTAAAGGAGAAAAAGCTATTGATATAACTCCAACAAAAAGAGATTACTTTGTTCCAGATTCTATTATAAAAGAATGGGAGAAAAATATAAAAGGATTTAGTCCAAAAGTTTTTAGACAACAACAAAGACTAGCAAGGTTAAAAGATAAAGAAGGGAAACCTTATTTACAATCAGATAGAGGATTATTTGGAGTTGGTATAACTGGTATAGCAGATAAAGAAACTTCTGAAGCTCAAAAGAGACTTGACAATGATATTAGAGTTGAAAGAGGTAAAAAGGGTGTTGTTGTAAAAGGAGATATAGAATTTGGAAGAGAATCGGATAAACCAGAAGATTGGACTAAAGATCAATTTGTTCAGTTTAAGTCTGTAGAAGATTGGAAGAAATCTAATTTAAAATACGGAAGATATAACGTAAAAGATATTCCTGTTGAATTAATGAGAAATACAGGAGATGCTATAGCTTGGGCTACTAATCATCTTCCTACAGGTAAAAAAATAAATTTTGACAATCCTAATATATTTGAGCAAGGTCAAGAAAGCTTTAAAAGTTATATTGATGGATTAGGTCTAAAAGGAATATCTGTAAAACCATTAGGAACTTGGGTTGATGCTATAAATCCTTTTGGAGGTAATACTGATTACGTAAGACTAGAATCAAGCGGAGGTTCTTTAATTATAGATTTGAACGAAGGTGATGATAAATTAAATAATGACCAATTAAAAAGATTAAATGATTGGGTTAAGGTTGCTCAAGATGATCCTCGCTCTGAATTTATACAACATTTTACTAATTCATTTGATAAGGATTTAGCTGTATCAAAAACAATTCTTAAAGAAGAAGCATTAGGAAATAATTTTACTTTAAGGTTTGGAAGTCAGACTGGTAAAAATATAACTGTTACAAACGAAGAAGGCAAACTTGCTGCTCAAGACTATCTTAATGAAATAGAATTTGCAAATGAATATTATAAAAAGATAAAAGAGGATGCAGAATCTTTTTCACAAGAATATAATAGTGCATTAAAACCATCTGTAGATAAATTTAAAAAAGCTCAAGAAGATTCTGAAAGAGCTATTTCTTTATTAGAAAAAGAGTTTCAAACTCTTCAAAGTAAATTTGACCAAAATCAGATTAAAGATGATGAGTTTAAAATTCAAACAAATGATATAAATAATAAAATATCTTTAATACAAGAAAATTTATCTAAGAGTTATTCTCAATTACAGAATGAGGTAGGTAATAATAAAGGAGTATTAGATGTCATAAAAAAACAATCTGATGATTTAGCAATAGCTAATGCTAATTTAACAGCAATATCAGATGATATTAAAGATTTAGCAGCGATAGAAACAACTAGGATTATGGCAGATAATACTGGTCCTGGAACTGTTTTAGGTCATATAGCTGGAGCTTTTGTAAATGGAATGTATAAACCTTATCTAGCTACTATTTCTGCCGCTTCTGACGCTATTATTTCCGCTGGGGTATATCCAGAATGCATGACAAAAGAAGAAGCTCTTAAAATGAATAATGACTGGAAAAAAGATTTTCTATATGGAGAGCTATCAAATGCTTTAGAGAAGTCTATAGGCATGGATATGTCAGAAGGATATGAATCAAGACTTAGTTTTCCAGGTCAAGCTATTTATGGAATGGCTGAATCTGTAGGAACTCAATTCAATCCATTAGTAGCGATGTTAAAAGGAACTCCATTAGCAGGAGCAGCATCAACATTAGGATTTGCTTCTCAAGCATACACTCAAATAGAAGAAGAGATATTAAAAAATCCAGAGTTAAAAGATATACCTGAGTATCAAAAGAAATTAATGACTATTCCTTATGCTATGGGAATGTCGCTTATTGATAAGTGGGGATATGGAAAATTAACAGGAGGTAAAAGTTCTGTTACTCAAAGGTTAATGGTTTCTGTTATAAATAAAGCGTTAAAACAAGCTCCTAAGAATGCAACATTAGAAACTATTGAAGCCCTTATTAAAGGAGATATTAAAAGCAATGCTGCTAAATTTGCTTTAGCGGTAAACAGAGCTGGACTTGTTGAAGCTGAGACAGAGGGAATACAAGCAGCTACATTAGATGTAGGGTTAAAAGAATTAGCAGATAATATGCTTGGACTTGATGCGTTTAATCAAGGAAACACTTTTGATGACTACGTTAAGTTAGTATTCAAGAACGCTGCTATGGGTTATATAGGTGGTGGTGTTTTAGGTGGAACTATTAAGGCTGCTAAGTTTTTTAAAGATGGAAGGGTAGATTTAATCAATCCAGAAGATTATGATTTCTTTAGATTAGTAAATGGAGATACTGACCTTAAAAAAACTTTAACAGCTGATGTTGCTAATCAATTTGTAAAAGGAGATATTTCAAAACAAGAAGCAGAAGAGTTAATGGTTGCTGTTGAAAATCTAAATCAATTAGATAAAAAGATTCATAAAGATATAACTGGAGATGACAGGTTGAAAATGGTTGCTTTAATGAGTAGAAAGCAAAAAATTCAAGAAGAGATAGAAGGCCTTGATGAATCTCAAAGAAACTTAACAAATCCAGCTTTAGAAAGCATTAACAGTCAAATGGAAGAGATTGTTAAAAGAACTGATGAAAGAATAAAGAAACAAGCAGAATATGATAAAAAAGACGAACAAGGGATACCAGGTGAAGTCAGAGAAGGGGAAGAACCTATCGAAACCCAACCTGTCGTTGAAACAAGCCAAGAAGAGGTTAGCCCTGGTGGAGTGGTTCAAGAAGAACAAACAGAAATAACACCTACAGAAGAAGTAGTAACGGAAACGGAAGTAACACCTACAGAAGAAGTTACAACTGAAACTGAAACAACTCCTACAGAGCCACAGAAGATTACATCTGTAATGACTACTGGAGAAACTCAATTAGAATCTGATTTAATAGGTAAGGATGTTAGTACAGGTAAGCAACTTAAAACTGCTGATATTCAAACTGGAGAGGTTACATCTGAATTTAGAGAAGATAAGAATCCTACTAAAGGTAAGGTTGTAAATGTTGAAGCTGATCCTAGAAATAAGAATATCGAGCGCTTAATATTAGAAGATGGTACTGTATTGAATAGAAATAAGAATACAGGTGCTATTAGTTTAAATAAGAAAGTTAAAGCATCAACTGTAGATACGGAAGTAACTACTGAGGCTACTGTTACTAATGAATTTGATGAGTTAGCAGACATAAACAAAATGACATCTATTAAGAAAAAGAAAGAGGCTATGAAAGCATTTAATGAAAAATATGGAGATAAAGCTACTCGTATTTCAGAAATAGATAGTAAATTTACATCCATTGTAAATAATTTAGAGACAAAAGGAATAATTAAAAAGAAATGTTAATATGAAAGATTTATTAAGCTCACAGGAAATAGAAATGATTAATGAGTTAGGACAGATGGAGTTGGAAGCAAGCCAACTTTATTTGCATTTAGCTAACTCTATGAAGAGTATAAACTTTTTTGGTGCTGCATCATTCTTCACTAATGAGTCAAATACTGAAAGAGAGCATTACACTAAATTAGAGGACTTCATGAACAATATGGGAGAGCAACTAGAGGTAAGAGCTATCTCTGCTGTAAAAGCTCCTATAAACGATTTAATGGAGGCTTTTGAAGCTGCTCTAGAAGCTGAAATGGATTTGCTAGGAGAGTATGAAGATGCGTGGGAGAAATCATCTCCTAAAGTAAAAGCTTTGTTACATCATTTTATTGAACTACAAAGTGATAGCGTAGGAGAGTATGGTGATTTGATTGCTAGATTAAGCAGAACTAATGAACCTATTTTAATTGACCAAGAATTAGCTAAGTAATATGGCAGATTGTGAATACCAGATAGGAGGAGAGGGTAAGTTCTACTCTGAAAGTGAGTTCAAGAAACTTTTAAGTGAAGGTTATCTTGACAAAGTAATGCTTGAAAACCAAATAAAGATTAGGGGTATTAAACCTAATGAAGGGTTGGCTAAGTCATTCCAGCTTCCATCTGCTATTCAACCTGCTGTCACTACTGAAATTAAAGAAGAAGTAACCCCTACCGCTGAAGTTAAGGCTGAAGAAACTGTTACTCCTGCAAAACCTGTTATAGATTTTAAATCTAAATCAGTAGATGAATTAGAAAAAAGACAAGCTGAAATTGAAGATTCTTTTGATGAAGAAGAACAAAGAGAATTTAATGACATTGATAACGAATTACAAAAAAGAGAATGGAACTCTGTTCTTAATACTCCATTAAGTGAATTAAATCAAGTGCTTGATGATTTAGCTAAAAAAGATAAAGAAATGCCAAATGGATTTGGCACTTATATTGAAAGAAGCGATGTAAGACAATCAAAAGCTGTAGTTAGTAAATATTCTGAAGAAGTTAGTAAGCAAGAAGCATTGGAAGATTTTAAAGATGCTTTTTTGGGTAATCCTACTTCATGGTATGCTGATGGATTAAAATTAAGAGAATCAACTAGGGCTTATACAGAACAAGGAGGTTCATTTAAAGATTTATTAAGTTCTGTTCAAAAAGAGTTCGCTTCAGATGGATTTACAGAACAAGATGCAGCAAGTGTAATAAACCGAAAATTACAAGAAATTCAAAACAAAGGATTAGAACAAGCTACTGCTACAGAAACTGTCACAAAAACAGAAGAAAAGGTGACAGAACCTACTGCTGAAACTGTTACACAAGAAAAATCATTTGATGACAGAGTAGCTGAAGAGTTAGCTGAAGCATTTGGATCTGATGTAGATTTTGCTAAAAAAGCAATAAGTAATTTTGAAAAATATAATAATGGAGAAATGTCTCCTAAAGAATATGTTAAATCAAGAGGTTTTTCAGAAGGAGATATTCTTTTTGATGAAGATTTTGAAGGGGGTAGTAAATCTTTTTCAGAATTAACAGAAGAAGAATTTAAAAATTTTGCTGATAAAAGTGCTGAATCTGAAAGTAAATGGATAAACCCAGCTAGACAAAGAGTTCAATCTGAAACTGTAACAGAGCCTACTACTCAGCCAACTACCGAAAAACAACCTACAAGAGAAGAAACAGCTGCTAAGAATTTAGCTGACTTCCTAAGAAAAGGTAAATTAGAGAAGGGAACTGCTATGTCTAGTTTACCTGGTTTTAAACCATTATGGGATGGTACAATAGAAACTGTTGCTAAAGCTATTGAAGTAGGTGGTGTTACAGCTGGTAATCTTAGACAATCTATTGAGGCTGGTATGAAAGCGTTAAAAAATACTGATGCTTACAAAGCTATTACAGACCCTAAAGAAAGAGCTAAAATAAGTCGTGAATATAAAAAGCAATTATTAGAAAAAATACCACAATTTTATAATATAGATACTGATAATTTAAGAGAAGCTGAGTTTAATGACTTCAATCAAAAGTTAGAAGAAAGTAAAGGTAAAACTTTATCTAATAAGGAATTTAATGCTTTAAAAGCTGAAGCTAAGAAATTTGTAAATGACAATCTCCCTGCTGATAGCTATAGAAAATCAGAGGTTCAATCTTATGTAAGAAATAATTTTGATAAAGCTAAGACAGTAGAAGATATACAAAAGAACTTAGATAAGGTTAATAGTATAATGACTACTAAAGAAGCTAAGATTGAAACAGCAGAAGCTAAACAAGCTGAAAAAGATAGAAAAGCAGCTGCTAAAAGGATTAAAACAAAAGTAAATCCTAGAGGTAAGTTTATGTCTGTTAAATCTGGAGATACTAGAAAAAGTAAAGTATCTATTGATGCTCAAGAAAAGATTGACTCAATGAGAGAGCAAGGTATGTTTGAAGATGATTACTTAGAGTCTTTAAATAAAGAAGATACTGATGCTCTTGAAGCTCAAGTAGATGAGATATTAGGCATAGGTAAAGAAGAAAGAAAAACTCAATTAAAAGAGAAAAGAACTGAAAAGAAAACAGATGAAGCTACTATATTACAAGCTATATCTAAACCAGATGAGATATTAAATAGTGAGGATCAAATAAATGATAGATTTGCTGACAATAGAGGTGCTGTCATTGTAATTAAAGACGAAGATGGTAATGAAGTATCAATGAGTAAGGGTGATTTTAAAAATTACATGGCAGAAAATCCTGATGCTGATTTAACTGGCTCTAAGTTTTACAAGAGTAAGTTAAAGGACATGAGTAGAATAAAAGATAAATATACTCCTGGTGTATTAGGAAAACTTAGGAGACTAGGTATGGGTCCTTTAAGAAATTTAGAAACATACGTTTCTGATTTATCTAAAGGCTCTAGAAAAATGAGGGATTGGATGAGTAAAAAGGTTGATGAAATATCATTTGCTAGTTTACAAAAAGTAGAAGAGGCTTATTACTTGAAGAGAGATTTAATAAAAGGATTAGATGAAATATTTGGAACTATTGGTGAGTTTTCAAAATTTAATTTGATATTAAACAAAAAAAGTGGAATACAATCTGATGCTGGAACTGAAAACGCTACAGACCTTACAAATGGAGAAGTTCTTGATATTTACAATTTAGTTAGAAGTGAATATGATGGTAAAGAAATAGACCCTAAAGAAGTCAAAAGAATGAGGGAAAGAGTTAGGATAGCAAATCAAATAGATCCAGATGAAGTGATTAGATATGTAGAAAGCAATCCTCAATTAAAAGAAGCTTGTGATTTTGCTGCCGATAAATTCAATAAGGATTATAGACCTTTATTTGCTGCTACTTATGAAAATGTTTCTGGATTTAAAATGCCAGATGGATATTATTATCCACAGCCTGCTGCTGATGTAAGCACTACTGATGTGATGAACTTAGAAGATAGTCCTAAAGCTATGTCGGCAATGGTTCCTAATTTAAGATTAAGAAAAAATTACAATGGAGCATTACAAGTAATTGATATTAGAGAAAAACTAGATAATTATATTAACTCTATGACTCATGCAAAAGCGTTTATACCTATTGTAGAATCAATGAGGCCTTTATTTTCGGATATAAATAGACCTAGAGTATTAGAAAAACTTGGGAATACAGATAAGTACAACGACTTAAAACAAACATTAGAAAGAATTTTTGCTGGCAAATCTGCTTATGAGGATCAAACTGGATTTGATAAAGATTATGGAATGATAGCAAATTTTGCTACTGTAGGAGCATTAATATTTAGACCTAAAGCTATTGCTCAACAAGCTTCTGCATTTGTGAATTATTATCCAGCAGGAAAACTAGAAGGAGTGGATGCTACAGATGTTGCTAAATCAGTAGTTCCTGTAACTAAAGAACAACGTAAATTTTGGTTAGATTTCTATAGAAAAAATCCATATCTATATGAAAGATTATCTGGAAGTAATACATCAATAGATGCTCAAGCTCTTCAATCTGATATAGATAAAATAGCAAATGATTATTTGAGAGGGGCTATAGATATGGTTACATTCTTAGGTATGCTATCTATTAAGGCTGGTGATGCATTATCTGTTGCTACTCCATACGGAGGAGAAGGTTTTGCAATGGCTCACTTTAAGAAGAGGTTTAAAGAAAATGGAGGAGATTATGAAGATGCTAGAAAATATGGAATACAACAATGGTTTAAACAAACTGAAAGAACTCAGCAACCATCTAAAGACCCAACAGCTATATCTACAGCAAGTCAAAGGCCTCTAGTTAGGATGACTATGCCTTTCTTATCTGCTCAATATTCAGCAACAAGAAAAGCTGTTATTGCTCTTAAAAACATGAAAGATTGGAAAAATCTTAATGAAGCAGAGAAACAACAAGCTAGAACTGATTTCTTATACTATTCTACAGTAGGTAATATACCTTTCTTAATAGGTTCTGGAGCTATTTTTGGAGCGATAAATGTAGCTGAATCTATGATGTTAGCTGATGATGATGAAGAAGAAAGAGTAGCTTATAATAAATTAAAAATTCTTATATCCAACACTATTTTAGACAGATTTCAATCAGACTTGCAGGCATTTTATGTTTTAGGTAAGATAGGAGGTGAAGCTTTAAATCAATTAAGAGGAAGAGATTTCGGAGCAGATAATCCTACATTTCAAAGAATCACAAAAATAGCTACAGCTATACAAGGATATACTAAAGGTATATTTAATGATGATTGGAATGATTTAACTGCTGAAGAAAAAGCAAATTTCTTCAATAGATATAAGATGAGCGACTATGATATTAGAAAGTTTGAAAAAATGAATGAAGAAGAGAGACAACAATATCTACAAGATCATCCATTTATAAGACAACAAATAGCTACTCATAGAATAGAAGAATGGAATGATAAATATAGTTCGTTACGTGCCGATCAAAAGATGGGTAAAGAAGAGTGGGATGCTATGATAGAAGCATTTAACATTAAAAATGTTAAGAAATTAAAAGAAGGGATTGATGCTTGGATGGAAGGTAATGCTAGTTTAATGGAGGCTTTATATAATACTATAAACGAGGATTATTTTAAATGGGATATTAAAAATGATAAAAACTTCTTATTAAAGAAATTCTTTGGTGAAACACCAGCTAGTATGTTAACACCTGTAGAAACTGTTATTCCAGAGGAAAAAGATTTTAATAGATTTATGAAAGGAGGAGAAGGGCAGATAGGAGGTCAAACAGGTGGTCAGACAGGAGGGCAAGTAGGAGGACAACAATA
>Ga0315900_10006196_pt1 | contig 16156 bp, 17 predicted proteins | sample LakEriMetagenome_FD_203521 | JGI IMG/M metagenome (GOLD analysis project Ga0315900, IMG submission 203521) | Freshwater fungal communities from buoy surface, Lake Erie, Ohio, United States - Buoy 12 MA114 | ecosystem: Environmental > Aquatic > Freshwater > Lake > Lake biofilm | place: USA: Lake...
GCCGAACGCACCAGAGAGGCCGTCTGGCGCAGGATCGGATCACTCCTCGAACAGTTCACCCCGCAGGAATGCGAAAACTACATCCGCAACTCAGGATACGGTTCCGTGTAGCGTCATCACGCTCTAGACAAAGGAACGCGCGGTGAGGTCAGTCCCGGACCTGATACTTGTCTCTCGCGATCCGGATGAGAAAGGGTGATCCGTCAGCCCGAATGTGAGTGAACTCAATCACGTCGATCAGTTTTGCAATGCGGGTCTCACCGTCAGGCTCCGGGCAACTCATGCCTATGCGGCTCAGCGCTGCGAAGCGTGGCTGCTGAAACCGCTGGTGGTTAAAGTCCTTGTCCCATGAGACAAGCACCCGTCGAGCTTCAATTGCGGCCACAGCGACGACGGGATCTTTCGCATCCGCTGCCATGATATCCCGCGAAAACACCACATCATGACCACGCTCCCGCAGGAAGCGACCAACCGATACTGGCACGTTGTTGTCGAGGAGGAAACGAATGACCGCAGGAGGCGCCATCAGGCGGCGGCCGCCCTCATGCGCTTGCGCGCCGCTTCAACATCACCTTGTCGCAAATCCGGGAACTCACGCAAAATATCTGTAACCGGAATCCCTCGATCCAGATAGGCTGTAACAGCAGCTACAGGAATCCTCGTGCCATCGAACACAGGACGATTATTCATCACGAAACGTTCGCTTACCACATGACCAATCGTCTGTAACTGCCTGTGGTTGAGATCACGGATAGCCTCACGGGCGCTGCGGACCGCTACCTTCAAGGGGATTTCGAACACGCGCTGCCCACTTACAACCTCCTGCCTTTGATGAGTAGCCGGATCGTCGAAGACAACGCGCCTGCCGAGCACGTAAAGCGTGGTTGAGGTCCATCGATCCTCGCCAAGGTGCGCGAGCCGCTCAGAAACTTTACGGAGATGCTGAACTGAAACACGGTGTTCAAGGCGAAGCGATGCCAGGACGCGAAGCGAGACGATATCTCGGAATGAGTACACCCGGCTGTACGGAGACACGCAGTTCTCTGATGCGTAGCTCGGCCGAAGAAGACCACTACGATCCCAAGCCCGCAGTTGCCCGATGCTCAGTCAGCCGTGCAGCGTCGCCCTCGCCGAAAGCGCCGATAATCTCGCCGCCGCTCATGCAATCCTCCCCGATCGCGTGGACTATACTTGGTCAGATCACAGCGGCGGTCAATGAGTCTAGAGCGACCATCTCTCCACTTTCTTTTCGGCAAAGACCTTCGCGCAGAGACCGCGTTTGAGCGCACTTGAGTCTTGGTCTTCATCTTGGAGTTTGTAAGTTGCGAGTGCTATCGGATCGGGATCTCTTCCACTTTCTGTTTAGGCGACCCATAAGATAACGGCTCGAGCTACGCCAGCCAGCGGGGGGGAGTCCTTGCCGTACACGCGTATCCGGCACTCAATCCTCGACATCCGGCCCACCGCCCGTCTCCCCGGGGCGAGCATCACATTACCTCGCAACACCCTCAGTGCGGTGCCGTCACACTCCGTCTGGCGGCCGGGGGCGGATTTTCGCACCGACGCAATACCGACGTAATACCGACGTGATACCGAAACCCCAAATCGGCCCAGGACCAGCGCGTTAACCCCTGATTCGCCCGTGCTCCAGGTCTCCGCCTTGCAACAGTCCGACCCCCGGACCGCCGTAAACCTGCACTCTCCCCTATGCTCGTCTACCTCTCCGACTTGGGTCGGCCCGAGCGATTGTGCATTGCAGGCTCTAGAGCGGTTTGATCGGTCGTTTCGTCGGCCTCTCCCAGATGGTTTCTGCTCCAGGTGGAACAGGAAATCCGATCGACCGGAAGAAATGCGCGATGAGGCTCTCGGCCTTCGCCTCTTCATAGGAATGAACAATCACTTTCGGAAAGAACTCCTGAAAGAGCGCGATCTGTTTCTCATAGGCAAAATGTTCGGAATACTGAACCTTGAACTCCTTGCCGGAACCAGACCAGGCACCTTCCCGCTCAAGGGCGCGCCGAAGCCAGGATAAGAAATAGCCGTAGTCCCTGACATACAGGACGACTTCCGTATCGAATCCGACAAGAAACTCCCGCAGCGCCTCGAGATACCTCTGCCGGTTCTGAAAATAGTCCGGCGCAAGCATCGCTGACAGCACCCTCGTGCCCAGGACATGCCGATAGATGGCTTCAGAACTGAGGATGATCGTTTCCCCATCACGCATATTTCGACGAACTTCGTCAAAAAAACGCTCGACGCTCCTGGTGGACTGGGTCGTGTTGTCCGCAATCAGGTGGCTCAGGTTGAGGTGCGCTCTTGACCCGATGAACGGATCAAGTGTGGCATTGAGCAGTCCCTTAAGACCGAATGATCCTGCATATTTCAAGAGCGCGCGGGTGAGCCGATAATCTTTCTTTGATTTTTTCGGGGTCGTGAACGTCTCGGCAAAGGGGGAATATAGCCCGTGCTCCCTGAGGTAATCCCTGTGTTCGTAGAGAGCCTTTTGAATTGACGTGGTCCCGGTCTTGTGTGTTCCGGCGTGAAGTATCAGACGCATGGAAGGGACGGTCTTTCTCTTTCGTAAATTGCAAACAGGGTAACATGCCACTCGGGGGAGGTCCATGCGGTGTCTTCATTCTATCGGAACTCGGCAACTTCGGCTGACAGCAGGGCACTTCGGGCCCAAAGCGCCAGACCGGCCTGATGCCGCGAGGGTCTGCGCCCCCTGATGTCCAGCCAACGGACCTGATGCCCGCGCGCGCCGTTGGCGCAGCGGCAGGCGAGCCTCGGGGAGCCCGTTTTTTGCTTGCGCTTTGCACGGCGGCGCGCTTGCCTCTGACTCGAGGAGGACCGCCATGACCCACCCCGCCATCGTTCCCGGCCGCACCGCCGTCATCACCGGCGCCGCCTCCGGCATCGGCCTTGCCGCCGCCCGTCATCTCCGCGCCGCCGGCATGGAACTCGCGCTGATCGACCTGCCCGGCGACCGCCTCGCCTCCGCCGCGGCCGAACTCGGCGCCACGGCACTTCCCGCCGACGTGTCCGACCGCGCCGCCATGGCCGCGGCCGCCGCCGCCGCGGCGCGCGACCTGCCCCCCGTCAGTTTCCTTTTTGCCAATGCCGGCATGGGCTTGCCCTCGACCGCGCTGGCCGATGCCGCGGCCTGGGACCGCACCATGGCAGTCAATTTCGGCGGCATCCTGAATGCCGTGCAGGCCTTTGCGCCCGCCATGCTCGCCCATGGCGAGGCCGGCGCCATCCTCTGCACCGGGTCCAAGCAGGGCATCACCCTGCCCCCCGGCAACCCCGCCTACAACGTCTCCAAGGCCGCGGTGAAGGCCTATGCCGAGCTTCTGGCGCACGAGCTGCGCAGCACCCCCGGCGCCCGTGTCTCGGCCCATCTGATGATCCCCGGCTGGGTCCATACCGGCCTCACCGCCGCGCAAGGCGCACCCAAACCCCCCGGCGCCTGGACCGCTGACGAAGCCGTCACCTTCATGCTCGCCCGCCTCGCCGCCGGAGATTTCTACATCCTCTGCCCCGACAACGACGTCCCCCGCGCCCTCGACGAACGCCGCATCGCCTGGGCCGCCGGCGACCTGATCGAGAACCGCCCCGCCCTCTCCCGCTGGCACCCCGACTGGTCCGACCGCTTCAAGGCGACGCTGAAGGACCTCTGACCGGGAGCCGCCCGACATGGGTTCCTACGGGGCTGAAATTGGCCCGGTCAAGCCCCCCGTCAGACCCGCAGGATCGGCTCCAGCGGGTCGAGGTCGGGGGCGTCCGGGTCCTCCCAGGCGACGGCGGCCAGCGAGTCCGGCTTCACCCGCAGCCCCGCCATCTCGGCCCGCGTCACCCAGCGGCGATGCGTCACGATGCCCTCGGGATCGGTCCAGAGCGTCCCCTCCGGCCCCCCGGTCACACAGCAGCGAAAGTAGATGTCGACCTGATGGAACGCCCCGGCGGGGTCATGGAATTCATTGACAAGACACAGCTTTCCGACTTCGATCTGCAGCCCCGTCTCCTCGTGCACCTCGCGGCAGAGCGCCTCGGCCAGAGGCTGGTGCAGCTCCACCCCGCCCCCCGGCGCACACCAGAGCGCATCGCTCCCGCGATATGCGTTCACCAGAAGCAAACGCCCTTCGCGCAGGATCACCGCACGCACCGCCAGCCTCGGCCCCGCTTCAGCCATCCCTTGCGCCCCCCGCTGACATCAGAATACCCCACTCACGTTCACGTCCGGTATGGGATAGGTTCAATCCATGACACGACGTCCGCCCAGACCCCGCACGAGCCGCGCCCCGGTGGCCGCCATCGTAGAGCGTATTGCGGGGCCGCCTGCGGATCACGCGGAGGAAGCGGTCATCCTTCTGCACGGGCTTGCCCGCACGGAAGCGAGTTTTGCACCCATGGAGGAGCTTCTCAAGCAGGCGGGCTATCACGTCGTCAACCAGGGATATGCCTCCCGCAAACACCGGATCGAAGACCTGGCCGAACTTGCCTTGCCGGCTGCAGTCGCGGCGGCGGGGGACCGGGTCGTGCATTTCGTCACCCATTCGATGGGCGGCATCATTGCCCGGCTCTGGCTGACAGACCATCGTCCCGCCCGCATGGGGCGCGTCGTCATGCTTGCGCCCCCCAACGGAGGGACCGAAATCGTCGACATCTTCGGCGAGATCGACCCCTTCGTCTGGGTCAACGGGCCGGCCATGCAGCAGCTTGGCACCGATGCAGCAAGCCTGCCGCGCCAGCTCGGCCTCCCCGACTACGAGGTTGGCATCATCGCCGGCACCGTCTCGGTCAATCCGCTCTTTTCGGCGCTGATCAAGGGGCCTAACGACGGCACCGTCTCGGTCGACTCGACCCGGCTCGAGGGGATGGCCGATCACATCGTCCTGCCCGTGAGCCATACTTTCATGATGAACAACCCGCTGGTGATGGCGCAGGTCGCGGCCTTCCTGCGCGACGGCACTTTCGACCGCTCGATCAACTGGAAGACAATCCTCTTCGGCCAGAAGGAAGGCGCGCGTCTCAGCGACGCCCCGAAGTGACCCCGCCGGTAATCCGGTTGACATGCCCCATCTTGCGCCCGGGCCGGACCTCTCCCTTGCCATAAAGATGGATCGATGCAGGTTCCCACGCGATTTCGGCAACGCGCAGCACGTCATCGCCGATCAGGTTCTCCATCGTCACATCGGCATGGCGCGCACCATCACCCAGCGGCCAGCCCGCAATGGCGCGGACATGCTGCTCGAACTGGTCGACCAGACAGCCGGTCTGCGTCCAGTGGCCCGAATTGTGCACGCGCGGCGCGAATTCGTTGACGACGAAACCCTCCGGCGTCACGAAAAGCTCCACCCCGATCACGCCGACATAGTCGAGCGCGTTCAGAATCCGCCCCGCGATCAGGACCGCATCTGTCGCCTCTGCCCGGCTCAGGCGTGCGGGCACCGTCGTGCGGCGCAGGATGCCGTCCTCGTGCAGGTTCTCGCCCGGGTCATAGGCGGCGATCCGGCCATCCATCCCGCGCGCCGCGATGACCGACACTTCGCGGCTGAAACCGACCCACCCCTCGAGGATCGCCTCCGCGCCCTGAATCGCTGCCAGCACTGCCTCCGCCTCGGCCGGGGCCGCGATGCGCACCTGCCCCTTGCCGTCATAGCCCAGCCGCCTGGTCTTCAGAATGGCGGGCATCCCCGTGCGGACGAGCGCAGCCTCGAACTCGGCCGGCGTCGCGACGGCGGCAAAGGGCGCGGTCTTCAGCCCGATATCCGTGAGGAAGGTCTTTTCCGCCAGCCTGTCCTGCGAAATGGCAAGCGCACGCCGACCCGGCCGGATCGGGCAAAGCGGCTCGATGACGTCCAGTGCCTTGGCGGGCACGTTCTCGAATTCGTAGGTGACGACAGCCACGCTTTCGGCGAATGCGCGCAAGGCGGCGACATCGTCATAGGGCGCGCGCGTCACGCGGGCCGAGACGTCGCCCGCAGGCGGATCGGCACCTGGTTCGAAGACATGCGTCCGGTAGCCCAGCCGTGCCGCCGCGACCGACAGCATCCGCCCCAGCTGGCCGCCCCCCAGGATGCCGATGACGCTGCCCTGCGGCAGGGGGTCAGCCATCCGACGGCTCCTCGGGGATCGACGCCGACAGCGCGTCCCGCCAGGCTTCCAGCCGCGCCGCCAGCGCGGGGTCCGACAATGCCAGAATCGATGCCGCCATCAGTCCCGCATTCGTCGCGCCGCCGATTGCCATGGTCGCAACCGGGTAGCCTTTCGGCATCTGGAGAATTGAATAAAGCGAATCGACCCCGCCAAGCGCCCGCGTCTCGATCGGGACACCGATCACCGGAAGCCGTGTCTTCGACGCCATCATCCCCGGCAGATGCGCGGCACCCCCGGCGCCCGCGATGATCACCTGCAATCCGCGCTCTGCCGCCTTCCGTCCGTAATGCCACAGTCGCTCGGGCGTCCGGTGCGCCGAAACGATCTTGCATTCATGCACGACGCCGAGTTCCGAGAGCACATCAGCCGCGGCTTTCATGGTGGACCAGTCGGACTGGCTTCCCATGATCACGCCGACCCTTGGAACCACCATCTCTGGTCTCCTTGCCTCAGGCTCCGGACTATAGGCCAGCCTTCGGCAACCGCAACTCAGGCGATGATGTCGGGCAGAAGCCGATCCTCCAAAAGCCGGATCTGGTCCTTGAGCATGAGCTTCTGCTTCTTCAGTCTCCGAACTGTCAGCATGTCTGCCGAGCCGCGCTCCTGCAGGGCATGGATCGCCTCGTCGAGGTCCCTGTGCTCACTGCGCAGCACCGCGAGCTTGATGCGGAGCACTTCGGTCGTTTCCATCTGCGCCGATGTGTTCATGCCCTTATTCCGGCCCGTCTTTTGGTCCATGCTGCCATAACCTGTGCAAACATAGTCAACCTGGTCACCTCCGCCTAGGGGCGCCCTTGCACGAAGCCCATCAGCACTCCATATTTTCGGTGATGCGGCTGCCGCTGGGAGATGGGGTCGCGTCGGGACTGTCGCTTTGCACAAGGACGTGTCGCATGACCAAACTGTCGATCGGAACCCATCCGTTCCTTCTGGGGTTCGAACAGCTTGAACGACTGGTCGAACGCACCGCGAAAAGCGGCAATGACGGCTATCCTCCCTACAATATCGAACAGACCTCCGATCGCTCCTATCGGATCACGCTTGCCGTCGCGGGCTTCGCGGAAGGCGATCTTGTCATCACCGTTGAAGACAAGCAGCTCGTCATTCGTGGTCGCCAGAAGGACGACAGCGAAGGTCGGGTGTTTCTCCATCGCGGCATCGCTGCGCGCCAGTTCCAGCGCAGCTTTGTTCTGGCTGACGGGGTGGATGTCGGAGAGGCTCTGATGGCAGACGGCCTTTTGCACATCGACCTGACCCGTCGCGTGAACGATACCGTTGTCCAGACTGTCAGGATCAGAAAGAACGAGGGTTGAAATGCGGACCAGATATGATCTGAGCGCGCTTGGGCCGAACGTCGTCTATGTGAAGGCTGTGCCGGTCGAAAGCCTCCCGCCGGAATTGCGCAAACAGGCCGGGGACCTTGAGGTGATCTTTTCCGTCCATGACGCAGATGGCACCCAGCTTGCGCTTGTGGCTGACAGAAGCCTTGCCTTCAGCCTTGCACGCCAGCACGACAAGGTCCCGATGACAGTCCATTGAGCCGGGCTGTCATCAAGGTTCCTCATCCCCGCCAGGACCGAGCGCAGGCCAGAGAAGTTCTGCCGCTGCGCCCGGAGCCTGCAGCGGTCAGGCGCGGATCAGCCCAAGGCTTTCCAGCTTCAGGATGACTTGCTGGGCGCAGTTGTCCACGTCGACGTTTTCGGTTTCGACCCGAAGCTCCGGAGTCTCGGGAACGTCATACGGATCGGACACGCCCGTGAACTCTTTGATCTTTCCCTCGCGGGCGAGCTTGTAGAGCCCCTTTCGATCACGCCGCTCGCATTCCTCGATGCTCGTGGCCACGTGCACTTCGATGAAGGCGCCGTATTGTTCGATCATTTCCCTCACCTCCCGTCGCGTTGCCGCGTAGGGGGCGATCGGCGCGCATATCGCTATCCCGCCGTTTTTCGTGATTTCCGAAGCCACATATCCTATCCGCTTGATGTTGATGTCGCGGTGCTCCTTGGAAAATCCAAGCTCGGAGGACAGGTGCTTGCGGACGACGTCTCCGTCAAGCAGCGTGACCGGCCGGCCCCCCATCTCCATCAGCTTGACCATCAACGCGTTCGCAATCGTCGACTTTCCGGAACCGGACAAGCCCGTGAAGAACACCGTGAACCCCTGTTGAGCGCGCGGTGGCGACGTCCGGCGCAGTTCGGCCACAACTTCGGGAAAGGAGAACCAGTCCGGGATTTCCAGCCCTTCGCGCAGCCGCCTGCGCAGTTCCGTACCCGAGATGTCGAGCACGGTTGACCTATCCGGCACCTCGTCAACGGGATAGTATTGCGCCTTTTCCCGGACATAGACCATCTGCTTGAAGTCGACCATCTCGATGCCGACTTCGGCTTCATGCGACCGTACAAGCTCCTGGGCAGCATAGGGATCGTAGAAGTCCTTGCCCTGGCTGTTTTTTCCTGGTCCGGCATGGTCGCGGCCCACGATGAAATGGGTCAGGCCGTGGTTCTTGCGAATAAGCGCGTGCCAGAGCGCCTCGCGCGGGCCGCCCATCCGCATCGCAAGGTTCAGCAATGACAGATGCGTCGTCGACGAGGGATACTTGTCGAGCACCGCCTCATAGCAACGAACGCGCGTGAAGTGATCGACGTCGCCGGGCTTGGTCATGCCCACGACAGGGTGGATGAGCAGGTTGGCCTGGGCCTCGCGCGCGGCGCGGAAGGTGAGTTCCTGATGCGCCCGATGGAGAGGATTGCGCGTCTGGAACGCAACGATCCTGCGCCAGCCCAACTTGCGGAAAAAGGCGCGTAACTCGTTTGGCGTGTCGCGACGTCCCTTGAAATCGTAATGAACCGGGGGCTGCAGACCCGTCACCGGCCCACCAAGATAGACCGAACCTGCCCTGTGATGGAGATAGTTCACGGCCGGGTGGGCAATATCGTTTGCTCCAAAGACCTTTTCAGCCTCGCGGGACTTGTCCGGAACCCACTTGTCCGTGACGGTCATGATCGCAAGGATCACGCCCTCCTGATCCCGCAAGGCGATGTCTTGCCCGACTTCCGTCCTTGAGGCGAAGGCCTCGCTCACGTCCAGCGTCACGGGAATTGGCCAGAGGTCGCCGTCGGCAGTCCGCATCGTTTCGACAACGGCATCATAGTCGTCGCGGGTCTGGAAACCTCTGAGCGGGCGAAAGCCGCCATTCATCAGCAGCTCAAGATCGCACAGTTGCCGTGGCGTCAGGTCATGAGACGGAAGCTGTGCGGCGTCAGCCTTCAGCTTCTGGGCCGAGTCGGCCGACACGAAGAGTTCGGGGATCGGGGCGAATTGGTTCTGCATGGATCATCTCGGCTGTCGATGTGACACGGCAACAACAAGATGTCACCAAGGGTTGCGAAGATCATCCCTGCCACGGAAAGTCAAACGTGCCGGCTTGCAGACGGCGCATGCCGGGCTTGCCGAAAAGCCGGATCGGGAAGTCGGCGACGATCGTTCCGGTCTGCCTCAGACGTCCGGCACGAGCGTGAAGATATCGCCGATGTTTGCGGCCACTGTCGTGTAGTTCAGTCCGTTGAAGATGATCGTCGTGCCTGTCGCGAGGATCGTCACCCTGGTGCCGCCGGAAACGTCGTTGACCGCGAATTCCGTGGCTCCCACACCGTTCAGAACCACGAGGTCCTCTCCGATCACGAAATCCGTAATCCTGTCGGAACCGGCATTCGATGTGCCATAGACAAAGTCGTCCGCTCCGGCACCGCCGGCCATACGGTCATTGCCGGCACCGCCATTCAGCGTGTCGTTCCCTCCACCGCCAGACAGTGTGTCGGCACCGCTGCCTCCCGAAAGCCTGTCGGCACCGTTGCCGCCGGTCAGCACGTCCTCACCCGTTTCGCCCAAAAGCCTGTCGCTTCCGTCACCGCCGGACAGCTGGTCTTTGCCGCTCCCGCCATAAAGTGAGTCATTGCCAGCCTTGCCGAAAAGGCGGTCGTTACCTGCCCGTCCGGCCATCAGGTCTTTTCCATCGCCGCCGTCCAGCTTGTCGCTTCCGTCTCCGCCGTCGATCGTATCATTCCCCGTGCCGCCGATGACCGTGTCATTGCCGCCAAGACCGCTGAGGCTGTCATGGCCACCGCGCCCATCGATCACATCATTTCCGCCTGTACCGCCGATCAGGTTGTTTTCCGATGTGCCGGTAAACGAAGCAAGCGGCTGAGCCGACAGTGTCGCCAGTGCCTTGTACCCTGTCGTCTGCTGGGTTTGGCGGTCATTGCCGGAAAAGACGAAATCGTCAGCCTGCGGGCCCAGGATGATGTCCCGCAATGTCAACAGATCAGTGTCAGTCATGGCAATCCTCCCGGAACCGGTTCAGTTGAATTAGGCGACCAACAGGTCTGCAGGGGTCGAGTTGACCGGACCGGCGGTGTAATGATGCGTTCCGCACTTGTCCCAAAGCTACACCCTCAGTGTCGGCCAAGGCAAAACAAACCTGCCTTGATCGAATGAAGTCGGACCTCTGTCAAAAACCTGTCGTCACATCGTCAGAGCGCCTGCTATTCGGCGGCCTTGGCAATTCCTGCGTCCCGTGACGAAAGCCAGCGTTCGGCATCCAGGGCGGCCATGCAACCCATCCCTGCGCTTGTCACGGCCTGGCGATAGATGTGGTCCGTCAGGTCGCCAGCCGCAAATACCCCTGGGATCGACGTTTCCGTCGTGCCAGGCTTGACCTTCACATAGCCCGCGTGGTGCGTCTCCAGCTGGTCTCTGACAAGTTCGCTGGCCGGTGCATGGCCGATGGCGACAAAGACCCCCTTCGCATTGATCTGTGTCACGGCGCCGGTCCGGATGTGGCGTGCCAGCACCCCCTCCACGCCAGGCGGGTCTTCGCTGCCGACGATCTCGGCAATCTCGTGGTCCCAGAGAACCTCGATCTTGGGATGACGGAACAGCCTTTCCTGCATGACCTTTTCGGCCCGCAGGCTGTCGCGGCGGTGGATCAGGGTGACCTTGGTCGCGAAGTTGGTCAGAAAGAGCGCCTCTTCGACCGCGGTGTTTCCACCTCCCACAACCACGATTTCGGCGCCGCGATAGAAGAAACCGTCACAGGTCGCGCAGGCCGATACGCCAAAGCCCTTGTATTTTTCCTCCGATGGCAGGCCAAGCCATTTGGCACGGGCACCTGTGGCGAGGATCACGGCTTCTGCGGTATAAGTTGTTCCGCTGTCGCCGCGTGCGATGAAGGGGCGCTGCCCAAGGTCGAGCGAGACGATGATGTCAGAGACGATCTCGGCCCCCATGGCGACGGCGTGGTCCTGCATGCGGGTCATCAGGTCGGGCCCCATGACGGTAACGTCGCCGGGCCAGTTTTCCACCTCGGTCGTCGTCGTAAGCTGGCCACCTGGTTCGAGACCCTGGACAAGGATGGGCGACAGCATGGCCCGGCTGGCATAGACGGCGGCGGTATAGCCTGCGGGGCCGGAGCCGATGATGAGGACACGGGTTTGGCGCTGGCCTGACATGAACTGTTCCCCCCTGCATTCGGCTGACGATGGATATAGGCGCTTTGGCATGTGTGCGAAAGGCTTGGCCGGATGAGTTCCGCCGATGGGCAGGGACGGGAAGTTGCGCATTCGTGAAAGATAATTGCGCCTCTTCCGGCCGGAGGGTAAGCATTCGAAAGGCAATCGGGGAGTTCAAGGATGCCGGGCCGGAAGCTCGACGCGATCGATAGGATGATCCTTGCCGAGCTTCAGGCCGACGGTCGGATAACGAATGTCGAACTCGCCCGGCGGGTGGGGATTTCGGCGCCCCCTTGCCTGCGGCGGGTACGGACTCTGGAAGAGCAGGGCTACATCAGGGGCTATCATGCCGACATCGATCCGCGGCAACTGGGATTAGAGGTGCAGGTCTTTGCGATGGTTCGTCTGGTGAGCCAGGCAGAGGCCGATCTTTCGGCCTTCGAGGCGCTCTGCATCGGCTGGCCGCTGGTGCGGGAGTGCCACATGCTGAATGGCGAGGTGGATTTCATCCTCAAATGCGTCTCGCCCGATCTGCGGACCTTTCAGACCTTTCTGACAGACCAGCTCACGGCGGCGCCGAACGTGGCCAATGTCAAGACAAGCCTCGTCATTCGTGGTGCCAAGGATGAGCCGGGGGTCCCCTTCGACGTGGTGGAGGCCCGCCTGGCACGGCAGGCCTGAGCACGCCGGCAGGAGACGCCGTCAGCGCAGGGCGATGACCTGGCGGGGGTCGAGCAGGAAGGGCGCGACGATGCCGCAGGTATCGGCCAGCGGCAGGAGGGTATCGGGGACCTCCATCCCGATCACGTCGCGCATGAAGGCCTGGCGCCGTGCGATGCGTCCGGCGACATCGGGATAGGCGGCGGCAAGATCGGCGCGCAGGGCGGCATCCGCGATGACATAGCCGTCTTCCATCCGGGTGGAGCCATAGACGGGGTGGCCAGGGATCACGTCCATCTGCATCGCCATGCCCGAGGCGAGAGGCATGTCGGACCCTTCCGCGATCGGAGAGGACATCCATTCCTCGGTCCCGATCAGATGGCCGGGATTGAGCGTCACGCCGAAGGTTTCGGCAGGCAGCGCGGCCATCATGCGGGTCCAGACCTCACCGCCCGGAGTGCCGGGGGTCATCATCGCGCACCAGAGGGACATCGCACGGACATAGGGATAGGCGAAGACGTCGAGATAGTCGCGCGCAGGGGCGGGCAGATCCCCGTCCGAGGCGGCAAGCCATCCGGCCCGGCAGGTGTTCGAACCCCAGTGGCAAATGTTGAAGGAGACCGGCTCACCCCGGCGCAAAAGCTGTCCTGTCGGGCTCGACATGCCCTGGATATTGCCGCTGGCAAAGGTCGGGTGACAGCCATAGGGCAAACCACCGGCATGCGCTGCGGCGAAGACGTCGAAATCGGTCGCACCTTCGCGCAGGGCAAAGGCAAGCCGGGTCACGGCGCGGGCCGCCATGTGGTTGGCGAATTCAAGCCGCGCGATACCGGCTGCATCGACGCGGGCGCGCAGGCCGTGGACCGGGTGCATCAGGATGTCGGTCGCATTCTCGACACGGGCCGCGATCCGGCGCAACGGATCGGCGAGGAAAACGGGCAGGTCGAGCGCCGCGGCGGGATCATCGAATTCGTCGGGCCCGAAATATTTCCACCCCGCTGTGCCGACCCTTGCCCCTGCCGGGACGAGATCGGCCAGCGCATCGGCGATCCGGATGCCCTTGCGCGGCTGGGAGACCAGCGAGAGCGAGGGCACGAGCAGGGTGTCGACCCGCCCGGCCGAGACGAGCGGAGAGATTGCCGCATAGGGCAGGCATTCGTTGCCCAGAAGCAGCGTAGCCCTGTCGGGGGTCAGGATCAGCACCGCTTCCTCGAATCGGGGATCGACGCCGGTCGCCCAGTGGATATTGGCGACATGTTCCCGGTCGCCATAGACGACGATCGCATCGAGTCCCCGCCGGTCGCAGGCCCGGCGGAGCGCAGCAAGACGGGCGAGGCCTTCGTCAAGCGTCAGCGCCGGAGGATTGGCGGGCGGGCCGAAGTCGGGCCAGTCGATGCGGATGAGACGGGGCATGCGATGTCCTTTCCTGCTGCGCTGTCATGGGGCCATGACTGCGGCGGGGCGTCAAGCGGGCGGATGCGGGCGCCGGGATCCCAAACACCCTTTCCGGCCGGGCAGGTCTGTGGTCTTGATGAGACACGAGACGGCAAGAGGAGGACGTGATGCGGATTCTGATCACGGGTGCGGCGGGCATGATCGGGCGCAAGCTGACAGACAGGCTGTGTGCTGACGGGGCGCTGGGGGGCAAGCCCGTGACAGCCCTGATCCTGCACGATGTGGTCGCGCCCCCCCGGCCCGCAGTCAGCATGCCGGTGACCGACCTGACGGGGGACCTGTCCGACCCTGGCGCTGCCGAGGCGCTGGTCGCCCATCGGCCAGACGTCGTCTTTCATCTGGCCGGAATCGTCTCGGGCGTGGCCGAGGCAGACTTTGATCTGGGCTATCGTGTGAACCTTGACGGGACGCGGGCGCTCTGGGATGCGATCCGGGTCTCTGGGCAGGCTCCGCGGGTCGTCTTTTCCTCGACCCAGGCTGTCTTTGGCGGGCCATTTCCGGATGTCGTGCCCGATGATTTCGCCCCTGTGCCGCTGTCGTCCTATGGCGCGCAGAAACTGATCGGAGAGACGATCCTGACGGACTACACGCGACGCGGCTTCATGGACGGAATCGCGCTGCGGTTGCCCACGATCTGCGTCCGGCCGGGCCGGCCCAACGGGGCGGCGTCGGGCTTCTTCTCCTCGATCATCCGCGAACCGCTGGTGGGGCAGACAGCGACGCTGCCGGTGTCGCGCGACTGGGTCCATACCCACGCCAGCCCGCGCGCGGCGGTGCAGTTCTGCATCCACGCGGCAACGCTTGATACATCCGTCATGGGGCCGCGCCGGGCCGTGACGATGCCGGGCCTGAGCGTGAGCGTGGGCGAACAGATCGCGGCGCTGACGCGCATCGCGGGGCCGGGGGCAGCTGCGCTGATCCATGAAGCGCCCGATCCGGCGGTCTGGGCCATCGTGAAGACCTGGCCGCAGAGGTTCGCGGCCCGGCGGGCACGGGACCTGGGCTTTCAGGCCGAGTCGAACTTTGACGAGATCATCGAGACGCATATCGCAGACGAGCTTGGCGGACGATTGCCTGAACCGGCGTGAGCCTGCCTTGCAGTCAAGTGAGGGCGGGCCTATATCGAGGGTCGAGAGGTTGGCGCGGGCAGGCGCCTCGCCAACCCGGTCAGGTCCGGAAGGAAGCAGCCGTAACGAGCCCCGCTTGGGTCGTTGTCCAGCCTCTCACTCCTCTACCAGAGAGTGCCTCAAGAGGTCGCGGAATCGGCGGTGTCATGCCGGTATCCGAAGGCCATGCACATCGCGCCGTCCGGAGGGAGCTTCAGGGGGGGCCTGACTTGCTTTTGGCGTGTCAGGCCAATTCATCCTTCTGGGTATCCCGGGTACAGAAAACGGGACAAAGGCCTGTGGCGCCCGGACGCCTGACGGGGCATTCTGCCGTCCGGAGGGCCGAGCGCCCTGCAAGAGGGGGGACCCGATGAGCGACTTGCCTGGCAATCCCTATCGCGTGCTCGCGCGCAAGTACCGGCCGGAAACCTTTGCCGACCTTGTCGGACAGGACGCGATGGTGCGGACGCTGACCAATGCCTTTGCCGCGGGTCGCATCGCGCAGGCCTTCATCATGACGGGCATCCGCGGGACGGGAAAGACGACAACGGCACGGATCATCGCCAAGGGGCTGAACTGCATCGGCCCCGACGGGAGAGGGGGCCCGACGACTGCGCCCTGCGGGGTATGCGAGCATTGCGTCGCGATCATGGAAGGGCGCCATGTCGACGTGATGGAGATGGATGCGGCATCGAACACCGGGGTCCAGAACATCCGCGACGCCATCATCGAGACGGTGAGCTACCGCGCGGTCTCGGCCCGCTACAAGGTGTTCATCATCGACGAGGTGCACATGCTGTCAACGAGCGCGTTCAACGCGCTGCTCAAGACGCTGGAGGAGCCACCACCGCATGTGAAGTTCATCTTTGCCACCACCGAAATCCGCAAGGTGCCGGTCACGGTCCTGTCCCGTTGCCAGCGGTTCGACCTGCGGCGGATCGAGCCCGAGGTGATGATGGCGCTCCTGCGCCGGATTGCACATGCAGAGGGTGCGTCGATCAGCGAGGACGCGCTTGCCCTGATCGTGCGGGCGGCGGAAGGATCGGCGCGCGATGCGACTTCGCTGCTTGACCAGGCGATCAGCCACGGCGCGGGAGAGACCGGTGCCGCCGAGGTCAGGGTCATGCTGGGTCTGGCCGACCGTGGGCGGGTGCTCGACCTCTTTGACCTGATCCTGCGGGGTGAAGCGGCAGCGGCGCTGACCGAGCTTTCGGCGCAATATGCCGAAGGCGCCGATCCGATGGCGGTCCTGCGCGATCTGGCCGATAT
>Ga0315900_10006198_pt1 | contig 16151 bp, 19 predicted proteins | sample LakEriMetagenome_FD_203521 | JGI IMG/M metagenome (GOLD analysis project Ga0315900, IMG submission 203521) | Freshwater fungal communities from buoy surface, Lake Erie, Ohio, United States - Buoy 12 MA114 | ecosystem: Environmental > Aquatic > Freshwater > Lake > Lake biofilm | place: USA: Lake...
CGTTATCTTGCTGATCGAACCGCCCACAGCCGCAAACCGCTTCCGTAGCATAGCGAAAGTCGAGCTTCCATCGACAGCTATCGATCTTCACTATTCACTCAGCGGCGGGGGATTGGCCGATTACGGCGATCAGTATTATTTCAAGTGCCGTCCTGAGGATGTTAGCAAGCTGATCGAGGTGATGAAATTAGCCGAAGATCAATCCTACAAAGGTCCGGGTTCCTACTCCATCATCAGCGGACTTCCTGGATGCCCGGATCCAGACTCATGGACCGGCTCGAAGCAATTTCGCCGGGACACGGAAACATGGTTCTATTATCTCCTGACAAATCATAACAAGACGGAGGTTTATGTTTTCATCGGCTGCATCTGAACCTCAAACTAACTGCCTCATTACCTACCCAGTCCGATGAAAGCTTTCACCTTTGAATACCCAGAAACTTTTCCCACAACTCTGGGGATGGATGACGTGAGCTTTGCCGAGGAGGTCAAGATGGCGGCGGCAATGAAGCTGTTTGATCAGGGCAGGCTTTCTAGTGGACAGGCTGCGCGACTGGCTGGCGTGGGGCGTGTGGAGTTTATCCTGAGTTGCGGCAAATGGGGCGTGAACAGTTTTGGCCCCTGGGATGAGGAGGACATCCGCCAAGAGTTTGCCACCGCACTTTCTGAACCCGTTACTCAAACACCATGAACACCCCCAACATCACCCGCAGACACTTCTTCCACGATTGCGCCGTAGGCACGGGCAAGATCGCGCTGGCTTCGTTGCTGGCGGAATCGGCTTATGGAGCGGCGAAGAGTCCGAATGTGGCCGCTTCCTCGCATTTTCAGCCGAAGGCGAAGGCGGTCATTCACATGTTCATGGCCGGTGCGCCGTCGCAGCTCGAATTGTTCGATCACAAGCCGATGCTGACGAAGTATGAAGGCAAGCCGTTGCCGCCTTCGGTGATCGGTGGGCAGCGCTACGCGTTCATCCGACCCGATGCGGCGGTTTTGGGGCCGCGATTTAAGTTCGCGAAGCATGGTCAGAGCGGCGCGGAGCTATCGGAGGTGCTGCCGCATCTGGCGACGGTGGTGGACGACATCGCCATCGTGAAATCCTGCCGCACGACGCAGTTCAACCATGCTCCGGCGCAGATTTACATGAACACCGGCTTCTCGCAGCCGGGACGGCCGAGCATGGGCTCATGGGTGACCTACGGCCTCGGCGCGGAGACGCGGGATCTGCCGAGTTTTGTCGTAATGAGCACCGGCAGCGGCATCAGCGGAGGCGCGGCGTGCTGGAGCAGCGGTTTCCTGCCGAGCGTGTATTCCGGCACGCGCTTCCGCAACACGGGCGACCCCATTTTGAATGTGAGCACGCCGGAAGGCATCACGCCGGGCACGCAGAAGGACACCATCGACCTCATCAACTCGCTCAATCATCGCCGCCTGAAGCTCGATGGCGATGGCGAGACGGCCACGCGCATCGCGAACTACGAGATGGCCTACCGCCTGCAAACCTCCGCGCCGGAGCTGATGGACCTCACGAAGGAAGATGAGGCCACGCTCAAAATGTATGGCTGCGATCCGAAGGTGCCGTCCTTTGCCCGCGCCTGCTTGCTCGCCCGGCGCATGGTCGAACGCGGCGTGCGCTTCATCAACATCTACAACGAAGGCTGGGACGCGCACAGCAACGTCGAGGGCAACGTGCGCAACAACTGCAAGAACACCGACCAGGCCAGCGCTGCGCTCATCAAAGACCTCAAACAACGCGGCTTGCTCGACAGCACGCTCGTCGTCTGGGGCGGTGAATTCGGCCGCACGCCGATGGTCGAAGCCAGCGTGTCACTTGGTCGCAGCATGGGCCGCGATCATCATCCACAGGCCTTCACCATGTGGATGGCCGGTGGCGGCATCAAAGGCGGCGTCACCCTGGGAGCGACGGACGAGATGGGCTTCAACATCATCGAAGACGAAGTCCACGTCGCCGACATCCATGCCACGATCCTGCATCAGCTCGGCATGGATCACGAAAGGCTGTCCTTCCGCGCTGCGGGCCTCGATTTCAAACTGACGGGCGTGGAGCCGTGCAAGGTGATCAAGCAGATCCTCGCATGATCCCAGCGACCATTGTTCAGGGGCATCGCGTCGCGTCCGGGTTGAATGGCAATCCCAAGTTTACCGGCGGCACGCTGCGCATGCAGATCCCCTACTTCGCGGCGCTGGGTCTTGATCTGAGCGCGTTTTATCCGGGCACGTTGAATGTGAGCATCGCGCCGCTGAGTTATCGCGTCGGAACGCCACGCCACACGTTTCGTCAGTTGAAATGGCATCCCGAAGACTCGGCGGAGGATTTTTCGTTCTTCGATGTCGACGTGCATCGCGAACAAGGCCCGCCTGTGAGAGGTTGGATCTACTTTCCGCATCCCAACACAAAGCCGACGCATTTTCAGAAGCCAGATGTGCTCGAATTACTGCTTCCGTGGATTGAGGGGCTGCGCTACGGAACGTCGATTCAGATCGAGGTGCCCGAAGAGCAAATGCAGTTTATCGGTTCCATCGCGTGATCTGCCGACTCTCGACTCCATGACCCGGCTCTTCCTGTGCCTTCTCACCTTCTGTGTCACGGCGACTGCTGCCGAGACCACGCTCGACATCGAATATGCCAGGGCCGGTGATCACTCGCTGAAGCTCGATCTGCATCGGCCGAATGCGGCCGCCAATCCGCCGCTCATCGTCTATGTCCACGGTGGCGCTTGGCGTGCCGGATCGAAGTCAGACGTGCCTATTGCGCCGCTGCTCGATCACGGCTTTGCCATCGCGAGCGTGGACTACCGGCTTTCGACCGAGGCGCGTTTCCCCGCGCAAGCGCACGACATCAAAGCGGCGATCCGCTTTCTCCGCGCAAAGTCGGATTTGTTCCACATCGACACCAAGCGCATCGCCATCATCGGTTCCTCGGCGGGAGGCCATCTTGCGGCGCTGGTGGGCGTCACCAACGGCCACAAGCTGTTCGAAGGCCAAATCGGCGAGCATTTGGAACAGAGCAGCGACATCGCGTGCATCGTGAGTTTGTATGGCGCGTCGAATCTGCAGTCTATTTTGAGCCAGAGCACCGAGTTTGGCCTCAAGATGCGCGTTCCGGCGCTTCAATTGCTACTCGGAGATCTTCCTGATAAGGTGCCCGACCTTGCTGAACTCGCGAGTCCGGTGGCGCATCTCGACGCGAACGATCCTCCGCTGCTGCTGATCCACGGTGACGCCGACCCGCAGATGCCACCACAGCAGTCGCGGGAGTTTGCGAAGGCCTATCAGGCGAAAAAGCGACCCGTGACTCTGATCATGCTGCCGGGCAGCACGCATGGTGGCGGTGAGTTTTATGATGAAGTGCGCACCAAAGTCCTGGTGGAGTTTCTCAGCGCGCATTTGCGCTAACTACCGTAGCGTTTGAGCGTCCATTGCGGCACGCAGCCTTCATGGGCTTGTGAGACTGTCGCGGCGAAGTCGGCGAGGTAGCCGAAGGGATGCGAAAGCTCGACCGGATCGGCTTTTCGGGCCTCAAGATCTGCTTTGACCTCGATGGTGCCTTTGAGCAGGTCGAACTCGATTTCGTCGTCGTCCTGCACTTTGGCAATGGGGCCGCCCAAAACGGCCTCGGGGGTGCAATGCACGCCCACCGCACCGGCTGAGACGCCGGAGACGCGACCATCGGTGATGAGGGCCACCTTGCCATACAGTTCCGGCACGGCGAGCGCTGCGCTGGCGACATGCATCTCCGGCATGCCGAGCGCCACGGGGCCGCTGCCGCGGATGAGAACGATGTGCCCGGGCTTGATGCGGCCCTGCGCGGCGGCTTCGAAGACGCCCTTGCTGCTCTCGAAGCAGATCGCACGACCGGCGAAGCGCGGTTCTTTGAGCGACGACACTTTGAAGACCATGCCGTGCGGCGCGAGGTTGCCAAAGCACACTTGGATGTCGGCATACTCTTTAAATGGCTTGTCATGCGGCGCGATGAGATCGTTCGGAAACGGCACCGCCTTCGCACTGTCGAGATTTTCAGCCAAAGTGCGACCGGTGACAGTCAGGCACGAGCCGTCGCAAAGTCCTGCATCAAAGATGTGCCTCAAAAGCATCGTGGTGCCACCGAGTCGATGCAGATCGACCATTGTGCCGCGTCCGCGTGGCGCGAAGCTGCACAGCACGGGCACTTTGCGGCAGATGGCCTGCACATCGCGCAGCGTGAAGTCCACACCAGCCTCGCGGGCGACGGCGAGCAGGTGAATGACGCCATTCGTGCTGCCACCGATGGCTGCGATGGCCGTCATGGCGTTGGTGAGCGACTGCTTCGTGATGATGTCGCGCGGACGGATGTTCTTTTCGAGAAGGTTCCGCACGGCTTTGCCGACGCGGAGGCATTCCTCGCGCTTGCCAGCCTCGATGGCGGGCATGGACGAGGTATCCGGCAAGCTGAGGCCCATCGCCTCCAGCGTAATGCCCCAGGTATTGAAGGAAGCCGCGATGCCGCAGCCGCCGGGGCCAGGGCAGGCCGTGCGAATGATCTGCTCGCTCTCGTCCCAGCTCATCGTGCCCTGCGCTTCCTTCGCGGCGGCGTCATAGACATCGAGAATGCTCGTCGATTGCCCTTTGTGGCAGCCGGGCATGATGCTGCCGCCATTGACGATGAGCCCCGGGAAGTTCGTGCGGGCCAACGCCATCGCAAAAGCCGGTCCGTTCTTGTCGCAATGATGCAGACCGATCATCGCATCGTAGCTGTGCGCGGTGCAGATCATCTCCGCGCCGTTCGCCATCAGATTGCGCGAGCAAAGCGAGGCCGCGCCGCCGATGTTGCCCTGCGTGATGTTGTCGCTGACCGGAGACACGCCGAAGGGGAAGCCGATCATGCCCGCCTCCGCGCAGCCTTGGGCGAGGAGCTTCGCGAGCTCATGCGCATGCACGTTGCAGATGTTCCCATCCAGCAGCGGCGTGCCGATGCCAACCTGCGCCTTGTTGAAGTCCTCCTCTTTGAAGCCGAGGCCCCAAAAGAAAGCGGTGATGCCGCGCTGCCAGCCGCGCGTGACGTTGTGTGAGTTCCAATTGAGGGAGTTTTGGTCTGCCATGATTCGGTCGAGGCTAGCGAGCACGGCGCATCACGGCAAAAGAAAAGCTCCCGGCCTGCGAACAGACCGGGAGCTTACCAACCTTATCAGATTTGAAAGACAGGTGATCAGACCCGCATCAATTAGAAGTTAACGCTCAACTTCACACCGCCAAAAATTTCATTGTCGTGGGTAGCATTCATATAATTACGAGTGCTGCCGGAGAAATTCCAAGCGACATATGGTGTCAGAGTGGCGATTTTGGTGAGCTTGATTGGAGTGCTCACACTAAGGAGCAGATGGGTGAAACCACTGGACTGAGTTCCCAGACCGGTAGCGGCAGTGCCAAGTGTAGGACCGTCCGTGCCTGTGTAGTAGTCAATACCATAGCCAAGTTGTGCTGCCGGGACGATGCTGAACCAGTCATTCACTGCATAGGTGTAGTCCGCCGCGATCTGGAAGTACTGGCCAGCCACTGTCAAGTCATAGTAGTAGCCGCCATAAAGGTTAAGAGCACCCAAAGGAACGGTGACTGTGAAGCCGAGTTCATGTGCACCTGTGAGACCCAGCTCGGAATCATTGGCCGCATTACTCACGCCACGGAACGAACCAGAGTATGTGTCAGGATACCCATAGTACTGATACTGGATGCCAAGGGTTGCGAAACCAGCATTGTAGCTCAGCGATGTATAGATATCATACTCTGAGTAATCGAAGGCGCTATCTGAGGCAACGCCGCCAGCTTGAAAGGGAGTTTGGTAGGTGGCGATGTAAGCCGCACCCAAGCCCCAGGTGATAGCACCTGCGCCGTCTTCTCCAGAACCGCCAACCAGCGGTACCGCGAGGTTGAGAGCGGTCGTAACAATATTGTCAGCGAACCACAGACCACGGAAGTAGTAGCGACTGTCATACGCTGCACTCAGGCTGGCGTTGAGGGAGTCGAAGAGTGCTGATGGTTCAGGCTCCACGGGAGCGGGGTTTTTGGCCGGGGCGGTGCCAGCAGAGACGTTCAGCGCTGCACAGGCAGCAAGAACAGTCACCGACTTGGCAACGAATGAGGACAAGCGATTGGGCTTCATGTGTTTGGTCGATTTAGTTTTGTTGGTGTTGGGGCGCTGAACTGAGTGAAAAAAATCAGAGCAGCTGGTCTAAAGGTGGGAGCAGGTGTCATGCCATGTTGTTGGGTTTGGTTGCATTTTTTGACCTGGGTACCCCAGTTTCACGGAGCGAGCAAGAATGCCCAGCTTGTGGCCTCAGGAGTGATGACACCGAGGTTTAGGCTGGCAGTGTTGCTGCAGCGTTTCCCACGGTTCGGGGTAGAGTGTGTTGATCTCCGCCACCATCTCTGGATCTGCGAAGCGCTTGTCGCCCAGCAACTGCCGCACATGCGTCCAGTTTTTCTGCTCCACATGCCCGTCGTCGTTCTTGTCGCAGGGGCGCGACCGGGTGATGGTGGCTCTCCTGGGCCGCTCTTGGGAGTAGCGCACCAGGTTCCGGTTCAAAAACTCTCTGCCGTTGTCGCAGTCGAAGCCTTCGATCTGGAAGGGCGGCGAGGCCCCCATCTCGCGCGTGGCTTCCACCACACCGTGCGCGCTTTTGTTCCACACGGCACGCAGGAAGGTCCAGCCACTGAAGATGTCGGTGTAGGTCACGCTCCTGACAAAGTCGCCCTCCAGGCTGCTGCCGCAGTGCACCACGGTGTCGGGTCGCCGCCCCAGCCCGCGCGCGCATGGAGCAGCTTGAAGGCGTGCTTGCGGCTGTAACCGAACTGCTCGCACAGCTCGTCAATCATCCGTGAACGGCCTTGCCGCCCACGGTTCACATACCTCTGCCGCAGACGCGGCAGCATCTCTTCCCTGACTCTTTGGATCATGGACATCGACTTGGGTTGTCGGTGTCACCCTTTTGAGTCAACGTCCTTTTCCGCCTCTCCCCCACACCATCCCCCCGGTGCCATAACTTTTGAGGAAACAGGCCGGTTATCAAGGACCTTAATTTTCAGGTTAAAATCGACATGCACAGTCGATTCAAAAAAACAGCCCCACGGGGTAAACCGTGGGGCTGAGAGTATTCTTGCTTGGAGGCAAGTTTTGAATTTAGAAGCGAACCGTGAGGCTCACGCCGCCATAGACAACGGAACCCGCGTAGTTGTCAGGGGTGCCATTGCTAGGCAGTCCTTGAATGCCACTGAGAGGAGCGTTGATAGCAACGTAAGGCGTGAGGGTAGCACGGCTGTTGAGGCGAACTGGGAATTTCAGACCTGCGGTGACAGCAGTGAAGCTGGTGCGGGTGCTGGGAACCCAGTTAGCAGTCACGCCGTTGGCGCGATTGCTACGGTCAGAGAACTGCCAGTTCATGTTGTGGCCATAGCCAATGGTGGCGAAGGGCACAACGCTAATAGCATCAGTGACAGCGATCGTGGTGCTTGCACCAAGGTCGAAGTACCAAGAATCATTCACCCAATCCCAGTTTGCGCTGGTGGTGAGATCGATCGGACCCAAAGCGGTGGCAAGGCCGAGGTTGACTTCCTGACCGTCATTCATCGCGCCAGTGGTGTTGAGCACACCCATGTTGCGGAAATAGCGATATCCAAGGCTGCCAGAAAACGCGCCAAAATCATGAACGAAAGCGGCACCAAGCTCGAGACGCTGGAAGGAAGCGTCAACATTGGGGTTCGCGCCAGGCATGAAATGATCTTGATCACCTGCGAGGAAGCCATACTTCACATCCCAGTTGAGGGAGGTGCTTCCAGCACCATCTTCGGAAGCGCCACCTGCAAGGAGGATGGAGCCGTCAAGACCAGCGCTGAGCCAGTGCTGACCGAAGTTGAGGCCACGCCACACGTAGTTGGTGTCATAGCCAAGGGAGGCGTTGATGCCCAGATCATCATTCGCAGGAGCGGGAGCGATCGGGTTTTTGGGGGCGGGAGCGGTTCCGGCCACAACGGGAGTGGCGGCCAGTGCCAAGAACCCCAGCGTTTTCAGCAATGCATTCAATTTCATAGTCTGATTAGGTTGGTATTAGGTTGGTTGGTTTGAGGTCGGACACTCGCATGAAATGAACCGGGCGTAACGCCCGGTTCAAAGTACGTGAGCCGTTCAGAATTGGAAAATAGCAGGTGCTGTAACCGCTGGAAAGAACTTTTTTGCTGTTTCGGGGATTTTTTTCAGCAGGCGGCACGAGTATAGCTTTGCAAAATAGTTTTTTTCTTTTCTCAGGCTCTGGCTCAAAGATCAATTTAAAGCATACCTGCCTGCACACATGACCTCGTTATCGATAGCTGCCTTGCTTGTGCTTTGCGTGTTGCCACTAAGGGAAGAAGGACCAACTCCTTTGCTGAGTCTGCGGGTTAGGGTGCATTTGCTGCGTTCCGCCTCCCATCCAAGGCTCCAAACAACGCTGGAAGAAAAACACATACATGCCCTTTTTGAAAAAGTGAACGACATCTGGTCCCAGGCGGGCATTCGCTTCGAGATTGAGGGCATCCAGCCGCTCCAAGCGCTGGACATGCCGCCCAAAAAGTGGTTCGAGCGTGACCGCAACTGGGTGAAAGCCGCCATTCCTACCCAGCAATTCAGCCCAACGGCAATCGATGTGTGTTTTGTGAGGGAAATGGGGCCAAATGGATTCTTTTACGGCGAGCCTGTCGTCGTGTGCGAAAAACCGGAATTCACCAAGGTGCGAGGGGGGGCTGACGACCCCGTGGCCCGGGTGACCGCGCATGAGCTGGGACATGTCCTCCATCTGCAACACCGGCAAGACCACACGAACCTCATGGCTTCCGGGCGAAACGGCACGACGCTGAACAATCAGGAGATCAAGGACGCCAGAGAGCGCGCCAGGCAGATTCTCGGGGAATGGCCGGTCCCATGAGCCAGTTCATAGCGTCCCCAGGACTTCTGCCAGAGCTTCAATTTGCCGGACTGTGTGCGCGGCGCTGACGGTGATTCGCAGACGCGCGGCTCCCTTTGCCACGGTGGGGTAACGGATGGACGGAATCAGGAACCCGGCGCCGCCCATGCGTTCGCTCGCGCGCACGGCCGCGGCTTCATCACCTATCATCCAGGGCAGGATGGCTCCCTTCACGTCTGGCGACCCGGTCCCGGGTTGGGGCAGTATTGCGGCCAGTTTTTGGATGTTGGCCAGGGCAGCATGCCTTCGTTTGTCACCCTCAACGCCCCGGATGATCTCCAGCGCGGCACTCAAGGCGTGTGCGAGATGCGCAGGTGGGGCCGTGGTGTAGATGAAGCTCCGTGCGCGATTGACCAACAAGTCGATCACGTTTCGCGACGCGGCCAGATACCCCCCACTGAGGCCAAAAGCCTTGCTCAGCGTGCCCAGATGAAGATCGACCCGCTGATCCACCCCAAGTTGCGCCGCGAGCCCCCTGCCCAGCGGGCCCAGCAGGCCCACGGCATGGGCTTCGTCCACCAGCAGCATGGCGCCATGCCTCTCTTTCAGCTCCACGATTTCTCGAAGCGGGGATGCATCGCCGTCCATGCTGAAAATCGACTCGGTGACGACCAACACGCGCCCCTGGGCCGTTCCCAGAAGGCGTTCGAGTTTGCCGAGGTGGTTGTGCGGGAACACCCGGATGGTCGCGCCGCTCAGCCGTGCCGCATCGACAAGGCTGGCGTGGCAAAGTTTGTCGAGGATGATCGTGTCGCCGGCTCCGACAAGCGCCGGAATCGTTCCAAGAGCCACCGCAAACCCGCTGCTGAAGGTCAGCGCAGCCTCCGTGCCTTTGAAATCCGCCAGCGCCTCCTCCAGGGCGGCATGCGCCCGGTGCGTGCCGCATACGAGGCGCGACGCGCCCGAGCCGGCGCCGTATTTCGCCACGCCTTCCTCAAGCGCGGCACGCAGTTCCTGCGAACCGGCCAGGCCGAGATAGTCGTTCGAGGAAAAATTTACCCATTCGCGCCCGCCGGATCGCACGATCACGCCATCCACCTCGTCGAGCGGACGCAATTCGCGCCACAGGCCTTGCGCGCGCAATTCTTCGAGCTGGTCCGCGATGTTCCAGGCATTCATGAGAGGGCTCACTCCTTCAACCGGCGCTCCACCACGTCATCCTTCGCCACGCCGAGCGCGAGCGCCTTCTCGTAATGCCGCCGCGCCAGCTCGGTCGCCGGCGGACGGCGCTCGAGCAGCATGAGCGCCAAGTTGAAATGAGCGATGCCGTAGTCCGGCTTCAAATCGATCGCTTTTTGCAGCTCCGCCTCCGCCGCATCGGCCCAGCCAAATCCCTTGAATGTGATGGCCAGATAGTTGTGCGCCCGGGCGTCATCGGGCTCCTCGTGAATCGCCCGCGTGAAGCAAGAAATCGCCTTGTAGGTGTCTCCCTGCGCTTGCAGCAAAAGCCCCAGCGCCGTCCACGACTGGCCGAGTCCGGGGTTAAACTGCACCGACTTTTCAAAACACTCGATGGCTCGCTTCACATTACCCGCCTGCTGCTCCACCGCGCCGAGGTTCGCCCAGACCAGCGCGTTGCCGTCGTCCAGGTCCAGCATCTCCTGGTAGGCTTTGCGCGCAGCAGCCCAGTCCTTCTTCGCGAAAGCCGCCACGGCACGTTCCCCCAGCACCTTGGTGTGAGGCGGCAGCATGCCGGTCTTGTTCATGTTCGCCGGGTTGAGCGGAGCAGTATCCTGCGCATGGCAAACCGCGGCCAGCAGCAGGTGCAGGACGATTTTAAGCAGATTGGGAAGCCTCATTACCTCGACCATGCCCAGAAACCGCCCTTGGAAAACCTCTTGCGCATGTCTTCCAAACAGGAATGTTCGCACGAACAGCCTCGACAACACCATGTTTCCCGACACTGACACCCGCCTCACCGCCCGGCAGCAGGAGTTGCTCGACTACCTGCGCAGCTACCAGCGCGCCAACGGCGTCATGCCATCCACGCGCGACATCCAGCGCCACTTCGGCTTCTCCAGCCAGACCGCCGCCATGAGCCACTTGCGTGCGCTCGAAAAGAAAGGCGTCATCCAGCGCCATGCGCACAAGGCCCGCGCCGTTGTCTTCCCCGAAGACCTTGACCGCGCCGAAATCGTCAACATTCCCCTCTTCGGTCAAATCCCCGCCGGCATGGCCGCGGCGGACATGGTGCAGCACGCGGAGAAGTGCATCTCCGTCGATGTGGAAACCCTCGGCATCCCGCGCTCGGCGAAAAGCTTCGCGCTGAAAGTGCGCGGCGAGTCCATGATCGGCGCGCTCATCGGCAACGGCGACATCGTCATCCTCGAAATCCGCGAACCACGCCCCCGCGACATCGTGGCCGCCTTGATCGACGGCGAGACGACGCTAAAGCGCTATCTCGTGAAAGACATGCAGCCCTTCCTCAAGGCCGAAAATCCAGACTTTCCCGACCTGATCCCCGCGCGCGAACTGGCCATCCAAGGCGTCATGATCGGTCTCATCCGCCATGTGCGGCGGGAATCTTGAGGACTGAATTTTTTTTGAGGGGTGCGCACGGGTCCGGGGTAGCACGAGATGAGCATGTCCATTTGGGCGGCTCATCCAACTAACCCAAACCCAACCATGAAGCACATCGTTCGCACCCTCCTTGTCCTCACCTCCATTGCCTCCGTTTCCTGCGCCGGTCGCCCTGCCGTGCCGAGCCTGACGCAGACTTACAATGGCAAGCCAGTGCTCACCCGTGCCAGCCATCCGCAGGGCGGCTCGATGAGCCCGGTCGATGGCGTTTACCTCGGCCGTCGTTACTTTCACCCGCAAGGCGTGAAAACCGGCCTCGCATGGATTGACGTCTATGGCCAGCGCTGATTCGTTTCCCTGCCCTCCCCACCACAACCACCTGCCGCACCTCTCATGACGACTGACGATCCAGATCCGCTCGACGATCTGCTCTCGCAATGGCAGGTCCAGGTGGAGACCCCGCCAGATTTCCGCCGGGAAGTCTGGCGGAAGGTGGCGGCGGAAACCCGTGAGCCGGGCTGGATCGAGCGCGTCGCCTGGTGGCTCCTGCGGCCCAAACGCGAGGCGCTCATTCTTGCCGCCGTCATCATTCTCGCCATCGCATGGGGCCTCACTCATCCTCCAGAAGAGATCAGTCCGCACGACGCGTATGTGATGTCGATCAGCCCCTTTGATCCGAACCACCTCAGGGGACGCTGACCATGACACCTGCTGGCAGACTTACCGGCTTTGCCCTGCTGACCGCCGCCATTGCGGCCATCACACTCTGGGGCACACGCGAGAGCCTCCGCTCACGCGAATCACCCCAAGATGTCGGCCTGCGCTGGTTGAAGGACGAGTACCACCTCGATGACACGACATTTCAGCGTGTCAGCACCCTGCACCGCGAGTACTTCCAGCAGTGCGACAAGATGTGCCGTCAGATCGTCGCCGCGGACCGCCCGCTGCTTTGGCGCGCGCGCCATCAGATGCGTAAAGCAGACGAGATCGACGCCCAACTCGTCAAGGGGCAAGCCATCTGCGCCGACTGCGAAAAAGCGGCCACCGAACATTTGCGTCAGGTGGCCGCCCTCATGCCGCCGGATCAGGGAAAACGCTTCCTCGAAGACATCCTGCCCAGCCTGCAGCAGCAGCGCCGGGAGCACGACCGCCGCGTCTCCTCCAGCATCCGCCGATGACACGCGAACGGGACGAATTCGACATCGAACACATGCGCTGCCTCGCCGAGGGCGATGATCTCGCCCTCAACCGGCTCATGGACGCCTGGAGCCAGGCGCTCATCGTCTACCTCACCCGTCTCACCGGCAGCGAGACCACCGCGCAAGACCTTGCCCAGGAAACCTTCGTCCGCGTCTATCGCCACCGCCTCGCATTTCGTCCCTCGCAGAAATTTTCCACCTGGCTCTTCGCCATCGCCACCAATCTCGCCCGCAATCATGCCCGCTGGCGCGCCCGGCACCCGGAGACACTGCTGGAACACAAAAACCTCCGAGAATTGCCCGTCGCGGCCCAGACTTCTGCGCCCGACGAGCAAACCATGGCCAACGAGCGTGTTGCTGCCATCCAAAAAGCCCTCTCGGAAGTTCCTCATGATATGCGCGAGGTGCTCATCCTCTCCACCTGGCACGGCATGAGCCATGCCGAGATCGCCCGCGTGCAGGACACCAGCGAAAAAGCCGTCGAAGTGCGCCTCTACCGCGCCCGCAAACTGCTGCGTGATCTGCTTTCAGATCACCTCAGGTCCTAGCCGACATACCGCCCGCGCAGGTGCGCGATGTGCCACTTCGCATCAGTCGGCTTGCCGGTGGCAGCCTGCATGATCTCCGTCGGCGTCAGCGCCGCGCCATGCGCATGCACGTTGTCGCGCAGCCACTTCAGCAGCGGCGCGTAGTCGCATTTCTCCAGCGCGTTGGCGATTTTCTTCTGCTTCGATGCCGTGGCGAAAAGCTGAGCCGCATTGAGATTCCCCAGCGTGTAAGTCGCGAAGTAGCCCAGCCCGCCCATGCTCCAATGAATGTCCTGCAGGCAGCCACGGCGGTCATCGGGCGGCGTCATGCCGAAAAGCTCGCGATACTCCTCATTCCAGACCTTCGGCACGTCTTTGACGGCCAGTTCGCCCTTCACCAGACGACGCTCAATGCCAAAGCGCAGCAGGATGTGCAGGTCATATGTCGCTTCGTCCGCCTCGACGCGGATGAAGCTGAACTCGCTGCGCAGCATCTCCTTCATGAAGGCATCCAGCTTCACCTTCTTCAGATGCGGGAACAGTTCCTTAGCGCGCGGCAACCACTTCGCCCAGAACGTGCGGCTACGGCCCACGTGATTCTCCCACAGCCGGCTCTGTGACTCATGAATGCCCAGCGACGCCGCTGAGCCACTCGGCAGGCCGTAATCGAGACCCGGCAGCCCCTGCTCATACAGACCATGCCCCGCCTCGTGCATCACACCGAACAGCGACGACAGGAAATCCGTCTCGTCATAGCGCGTCGTCAGCCGCACATCGCCAGGGCCGAGCGTCGTGCAAAACGGATGCGCCGTCGTGTCGATGCGGCCCGCGCCGAAATCAAAACCCAGGCTCTCCGCGATCTCGCGGTTCAAAATCTGCTGCTTTTCGATCGGATAGCGCCCCTTGAGCACACCCGGCTTCACCTTGGCCGACTTCGCCACCGCCGCGCGGGCGATCTCGGCCAGTTGCGGCCGCAGCTTATGAAACAGCGCCGCCACCTCGCGCGTCTTCGCACCACGCTCATAAAGATCGAGCAGAGCGTCATACGGCTCGTCCTCGTAACCATAAAGATCCGCCTTCTTCCGCGCGATGCTGAGGATCTTCTCCAAATGCGGCGCAAACAGCGCAAAATCCGACTTCGCCCGCGCCTCCACCCACGCCGCCTTCGCGATCGCACACACCTCGCTCTCCTCCTGTACGAGTTTCGAGGGCAGTTTCGTCGCCCGGTCGATGTCTCGGCGCAATCCGCGCACGTTCGCCGCCTGCGCCGGGTCCGACGGCATCTCCGTCTCAGCGCGCTCCAGCAACTTCCGCGTCTTCTTCGAGGTCAACAAACCATGCGCCTTGCCCGTCAGATACGACAACTGACGCGCCCGATGCTCCAACGCCTTCTCCGGCATGTACGTCTCCTGATCCCAGCCCAAGACGGACTCCGTGGACGTGATGAGCGCGATTTCAGAAACAACTTCGCAAAGAGATTGGTAGGCGGACATAGAGGCCGCCACAGTGACGCGCTCGCGCACGAGAGCAACCTCAAGCCCCCACCGGATGCCACGTCGTCTTGAACTCGATCAGCGCCCGGATCTCCTCCGCGCCCTGCATCTTGTCCGCGAACCAATCGATGGGCTCCTCGGCCTTCAACAAGCGCACACGCTTCACGCTTTCGGCCGCGCCGAGGCGGATGGTTTTGCGCTCATCCTCGTTCAACACGCCGCTGATGGCGCGGAGATGCTCGTGCGTGGCAAAGGTGGGGATCAGCTCCGCTCGCGGACCGGTGAGCAGGTTCACCACACCACCGGGCAGGTCGCTCGTGGCGAGCATTTCGCCCAACAGGATGCTCGGATACGGCTGCGTGGTGCTCGCGAGTGCCACGACGCAGTTCCCGCTCGTGATCGCCGGCAAAATCAGCGACAGCAGGCCCAAAACGGGCGCTTCATCCGGCGCGAGGATGCCGATGATGCCCATCGGCTCGGTGACGGTGAAATTGAAGTGCGCCGAGGCCACCGGATTCACGCTGCCGAGCACCTGCTCGTATTTGTCCGTCCAGCCCGCGTAATGCACCACGCGCTCAATCGCCGCCGCCACCTCGCGTGAAGCCTCCGACTTCGAAACACCGCTCAAAGTGATGCTTTCCACCAATTCGACGCCCCGCGCCTCCATCATCTCCGCCAGCCGATACAAGATTTGCCCGCGATTGAAGGCCGACCTCTTCGCCCATCCCGGCCCCGCCTTCGCCGCCGCCTCGACGGCATTGCGCAGGTCCTTCCGCGTGCACTGCGGGATGTTCGCAAAAAACGCCCCCATGGCATCCTGCAGCTCCGCGATGCGTCCGCTCTCACTGCGAATGAAAGCGCCACCGACGTAGCATTTGGGGGTTTTGGTGATGTGGAGGCGGGTCATGAAGGGAAAGCGTTGGAGGTGGCGGAGCGGGCAAATGACGAAACCAGAATGGCGAATGATGAATCAATGACGAAGATGGTATGACAAATCAATCCAAACTCAGCGCCATCATGAATGCTGAGTTCATGAGATGAAACGAACCAACTTTTTGAACCGCTGATATGACGCTCATTTAACGCTGATATTTGGTTTGGGATTAGCGTCACGTCAGCGTCAAATGAGCGGTTAAAAAATCCCAAAACCTCACGACGCGAAGCGTTAATACGCATGTCGCCATCTTCTAGACAAAGACAAAGGGGCTACGCACCGCCTTGCGCCCTGTTGGGAGCCTTCTCAGGGCTGCAAAAGCCCTACCCTGCGCAGCCGCCCCGTGAATGCGGCGTTGTCTATGCCCGACGCCTAGACGTGTTCTAGGGCGTGTTTTAAAATTGTACAGATAGAGCAACTGGTGTAGCGAGAAGAATGGAATTACATCCAAGCTATCAGTTGGCGGTGCCCAAGCTGGCCCGTGTTAT
>Ga0315900_10006203_pt1 | contig 16148 bp, 16 predicted proteins | sample LakEriMetagenome_FD_203521 | JGI IMG/M metagenome (GOLD analysis project Ga0315900, IMG submission 203521) | Freshwater fungal communities from buoy surface, Lake Erie, Ohio, United States - Buoy 12 MA114 | ecosystem: Environmental > Aquatic > Freshwater > Lake > Lake biofilm | place: USA: Lake...
TAGTTTAACTGGGTGGGGGGCGGGCCCTGTTCATAAACTGCATCCGCGTTAGGTAATCAGGGTAGATGTAATCCGATTTGGCAGTTAGCCAAAAGCGAGGCTAACGAAGGAAAACCAGATACGAAGTAGACGCACATCTGCCTCGCTACGATGAAGACAAGCGACGCACCCATTGGTTCACCGTTTTTTGGTCCATTTTTTATGACGGACCATAGTCCGTCCAAGCAACCATCGCGGGATCTCTGTAAAATCACCGCTAAAGGTTCGGGTATTGAACTTTCGCCTCTCTTGTTCGGAGCCGTAAATGGTTCAGGAAAACACCCATATCATTCAGAGTTTTATCATCAGACGCTCCGTCTTACCGATCTTTTGCTTTTTGATTTTTTGTCTGTGTGGTGTCTACTGCCCCTCCGCGCAAGCCAAGCAAATCGCCCTTCAGCGACCCGGTGAGCGTGAGTTTGTACGCGATCTGGCGGGCATTATTGACGATGCCACAGAATCTCAGATCCGCCAAATGTGCGATCAACTGCTTACCGATAAAGCAACTCCAATTTTAGTCATTACCATTGAATCGATGGCGAAATATGGTGGTGAAGACCTACGCATCGAAACGTTCGCAACATTACTGTTTGATCAATGGCAGATAGGCGTTGCGACCATTAATCAACAGCAATGGAACACCGGTATTTTATTGCTTGTCTCTCGAGATGACCGCCAAGCTCGAATCGAATTAGGGGCGGGATGGGGACGTCGAGAGGATGAATTATGTCGGCAGATCATGGACGAACATATCATCTACCACTTTAAGCAGGGCCAGTTTTCCTCAGGGATTGCAGCTGGTGTTAATGCACTGGACAAAATGGCTCGAAAACTTGAAATCCCAAGACCACCTAGACCATGGTGGCATTATGCAGTCGTCATAGCAGCCATTGGTCTATCCATTTTCACAATTGTTTCACTGATTCGACGTGGCGCCAGTGGTTGGGCATGGGTATTTTGGGCAGCCGTATTCGCGTTAGCAGGAACTGTCATCTACTCATTACTATCAGCCGGTTCTTCCGGCGATAGCGATGGCGGTTATAGTGGCGGTTCCTACGGCGGTGGCTATTCCGGTGGTGGTGGGGCATCTGGTTCTTGGTAGGATCGTCATTTATGCAACCCATACAGCAATTGTTTGACACTGAACAACGAAGCAAAGTAGAGAAGTCGGTCGCTCAAGCAGAAGCTCTTACTTCATGTGAAATCGTTCCAGTAATCGCTTCCTCATCAGGTCGCTACGATCGCGCAGCAGACATTTTCGGACTCTGGCTGACTACCATCGTCGCTTGTCTCGCTTGGTGGTTCTTTCCACGAATCCTTAATTCATCTGGTTCCTGGGGTGGCGTACCAGCTGCTCTTCCATTGTTGGCCTTAATCGCTTCGATGGTCGCTGCATTCATCGTAGGAGCCTATTTGGGAAGTAAACTCGATTGGGTTCGCCAACTATTCACGCCCCAAAAGCAGATGCGAAAAGAAGTCTCCGATCGTGCGCGTCAAGCGTTCTTTGACCAGCGCGTGCATCACACCAGTAGCGAAAGCGGCATTCTGATCTATGTCTCGCTCTTGGAAAGAACCGCCGTGATCATCGGAGACCGCCAAGTGATGGAAACACTTGGACAACCTTTTTTGGACGAACTTTGTAAACTATTGATCGATGACCTTCACCGAGGAAGCATCGCTGACGCCCTATGCCATGTCATACATGAAGCAGGAGAGCGTCTCTCTATGCCATTTCCTCGACACAGTAATGACATTAATGAATTGCAAAACACACTCATTCTGATGGATTAATGATGACACGATTGCTGCTCGCAGCCAAATTCGCCGCCGAAAAACATGCCCCACAACGTCGTAAAAACCCCGCGGCCACCCCCTACATCAATCATCCAATCGAAGTAGCCGAACACCTAGCCCGAGTTGGTGGAATTACCGATGAAGATATCCTCATCGCTGCTCTACTTCATGATACGATTGAAGACACTCGGACAACCTTCGAGGAAATTCAAGATCTCTTTGGTCCACGAGTAGCTGATATCGTTCTCGAATGCACCGACGATAAAAAGCTTCCACCTCATGAACGGAAGCGTTTACAAATCGTCAACGCTCCCCACAAAAGCCCTGAAGCGAAATGTGTGAAAATCGCGGACAAAACTTGCAACCTTACATCAACCCTAAGCGATCCTCCGAAAGATTGGAGTATAAGTCGCCAAAAGGAATATTTTGTGTGGGCTGAACAAGTCATTGTAGGGCTATTGGGTATCAATTTCCGACTAGATGAATCCGCTAAAGAAGTTCTGCAACGAGGTAAACTCGCATTCGAAAATGAAGCGGAATAGCTGAAGCTGAACTCAAACCGTAATTCCACTCTTAGATCACAACCTTCTCTCAATTCTTCCTGACATTCGAACTGTAAAGAATTCCTTTGGCATGCAGCAATGAGGGTCAAGCAAAGCAAAACCTGAATGTCTTTGCAAATTGGACTTACTATCAGGCGATAACGTGATTCTCTCTGATACCGGCTACGGAATGATTTCTTGCTAATCGCAGGACAATTCACATAAAGAGAAAATAACATGACAAACAAGAAGCAAGGACTAGTAATACTCCTGTTCCTTAGTCTGTCCATTCAATTAGGCTGTACAGATTCGAGTTCTATAGGTGTCCGCCCAAAAGACTCCGTCAATGATGGCCTTCAAAGGTATAATAAGGGGGTGAACGACGCTAAGGAGGCAATCGCCCGTGAATCTCTGCAACTCAAAGAGTATCCACCTCTCCCTTATCCACCCGGTTACAACATCTATACAACACTTCTCCGCGATCGCTGCGGAGTGACCTTTAATGTTATCGAACAACCTCCTAACGGAGTCACCCATGACATTTTTCGTGAGGAAATATCGGGCTGGAATACCACGATGGAGGCGGAGATCAAACGCCGCTTCGGTAACGACATTTTCGAAAAACTAACTAGGGAAGCGGGGCTAGTGCGATAACAGCTCTTGTGGAATACGGCGTATCTTTCGCAAATGAGTGATCGCCCTATCGACAGGTAAAGGTTACATTTAATTTCGTAACTCTCGCACCACTCGACCATGGACATCACTCAAGCGATAGTCGCGACCAGAGTGAAGGTTGGTTAGTCGTTCGTGTTCCAGTCCCATCAGGTGCAGGATGTGGCATGGAAATCATGCACATGCCCTGGATCCCTCACCACATCGATACCATACCGATCCGACTCTAGAAGACTCACGACCTTTTACACCAGCCCCCACTAACCATGATGACAATTCGAGTGATGATGTTCACGGCCTCGTGCATCAGCTGCTGCATGGAAAGGTGTTCGGCTGAATTCAGTGGTCCAGAAAATGAGCATTTCATCCAGCATTCCGCAACTCTTTAAGTCCTGGATCCATCCCGACGTCGCTTGATCAAAATTCGACGCCAACGGCTCAGGGGGCATCGCGTCGCCATGACCATACCAATTGCTGTTCGAGACCACGGCGATCAATTCAACAAAACGAACTCCTCGCTTTGAGCGGTAAAGCTCCAGGGTCTTATTCGATTCCGCCGATAGATCGCAAAACTCTGGCAAACTCCATTTGCATAACAAAACCGTCGCAAACGATTTTGGATACGCTCGCAGCGTGCTATCTCCCACTCGCCAGGAGGCACGACGGTAATCTGATATCCATCTTGCACGATACCTCTTGTGCCTATTCTCTTCTATTTAGCAACGTTCATCTCACTTGGCTAAATGATCGTCGGGGCAAGTGAAATTCCGTCGACCATCGACGCATTACGGCGCGATGGACCAACGGAATCAACCACTCCACTGCCACAAAACATCAAGCGAGGTTCCAGCCCTTTCGATATTCTCGACGAATGAAGGGCGCCGCTTTGTCGGTGTTGGTCACCTTCATATTCACCGAATCCCAGTGAATTTTTTCGCCCACCCGGAAAGCTACGTTGCCTAAATGGTTGGCCTCGGTTAACCAACCTGAATATTCAAAGTTGCAAGTGGTTGGCTCCCCTGTCTTGCAAGCCCTGACCCATTCATCGTAATGACCGATCGACTTCGGAATGAATGGCTCAGGACGTTTGAAGTCTTTAAATACCGCTTCCGGCAGAAGAAGATGACTATCGTAGTTAGAAAGAATCATGCGTCCCTCTGTGCCAACAAAAAGTACGCCACTATCCCACTGCGGAATACCTCCGGACTTCCAGATCTCCGGTTTCTCTTCTCCCTGATACCACGTCAAGGTTACCGGTGGCAAATCGCCTCTAGCACCATACTCGTAAACGGCTCGCATCGAAGCGGGTGCGATTTCCGCGTGCGCGGCAGGACCGAAAGCTTCTACGGTCAGTGGAGCATGAAGCTTGAGCGCCCAGAACGCAAGGTCATTCCAATGAGACCCTAAATCGCTCATCGTCCCATTTCCAAAATCCCACCAGCGATACCATTTTGGCCCAGGGAAATAAACTTCGTGAAACGGTCGATACGGTGCTGGGCCTAACCACAAATCCCAATCGAGTCCTGGCGGAACAGGAGAAGATCCTTCGGGCCGTTCACGCACACTTACCAAATCGTGATTCTTCTTTGCCGCTTCATCCGATTGCCAGCCCCATGCACGACCAACCCATACATGGGCTTCTTTCACTGGACCAATCGCGCCACTCTGCACCAGCTCCACAACGCGTCGGTAATTATCCCCCGCGTGAATCTGGATACCCATCTGAGTCGCTAACTTGGTTTTCGCCGCAGCTTCTCGAATAACGCGTGTTTCCCAGATATTGTAGGCCAATGGCTTTTCGCACAGAACATGCTTCCCTAACTGCAACGCGGGGAGTGTAGCAAAGGCATGTGTATGCTCAGGTGTGCTGACCACAACTGCATCGAATTCATTGGCATGCTCGTACAGTTTACGGTAATCGGTGTACTTCTTCGCATTGGGATGCTTGGCCGCTGCGACGTTCATCGCAGCTTCGGAGACGTCGCACAGCGCGACAATATTTTCCGAACGCGCGATGTGATCCATTTTGAATCCACCCGCTCCGCCGACACCGATGATCGCAATATTCAACTTGCTGTTGGCATCCTGGGCGCGAGCTAGTGATGGAACAGTCGCGACAGCAGCGGTCGCGGTTGCCATGGTCGCGAGAAACTCTCGACGATTCGACTTACTTTGCCCGATAATACCCATTCTTCCCTGTCTTTGCATATTAGCTGTTGATTCCTTCAAAGGCGTTGCTGTTGGTGAAGTTTCGGAAGATCCAGAAAGCGTAACGCGAGAACCTGAACTCATAAGAAAACAACTCCTAGGCGGGATTGTGTCGTGGGTTGATTGAGGAGCGAACCCCCCGATTATACCAGACTGGAAACGTCGATAGCAAGGAAAGTTAGATCTCAGGGCTGGACTTTTAAAATCTCCTGCGAATCATTCACCAAATGGATCAACATCATCGCTGTCACTGAGAAATCAGTGAACCAGCAAGGGGCATTCACGCTCTTTAAAGCGGCAGAACACGGATCGGGGCCGCACTACATATACCCAAGTCGATTGCCGGTTGATGGCGACACTGCAAGGTGTTCTTTCTTACTTCGGCATGGGATTCCTTCGGCATGGGCTTAATCAGACGCACGATATCTTCGGCGATCTCGATTGACCACAGACATCTACCACACACCAACGAGTTGAACCATGGTTGATTCCTTATCTAGTTTGGACTGGTTTGGCAGATCATGCCGTGACTCGTTAGCCGATGCGAATTGGGGTCGACTGCGTATCTCATCACAGTGGCAGACAGATGACTGGAGCGGTGATCGCACCTCACCCATCTTTCTCTATCGCTTGCAAACTTTATTACGCAACTTCGTGCGTTCGTTGAATGTTCCCGAAGAAACCAATTTGCGCTTTGCCAAAAGCAGCGAGATCAATACGGCAGCGGCAGGTTTTCGAGACGCTCCGAAAGCTCTCACACGCCCTTTCATCTTCTTTAACACGAATCTTATTCAGAGCCAACCGCTAGAAGACTTGCTGGATGTCATGATTGGTGTAGCTGTGCATGAGGCGGGTCACATTCTCTACACCCGAGATTTCTTTCTCAATGCGCAGAATGACGAACCTTCCTTGCTGCGAATGTTAAACAATTTGATCGAGGATTGGCGAATCGAGGAATTGCTGATTGAGGATAGCCCGGGCTATCGCCCTTACATCATGGCAGTTCGCCAGTGTCTATTGGTCCAAAAATGGTTCACACCTTCGCTCTCCGCTTGGTCGGGTCTTCCAGAGCGCGATCGAATGCTCTTGATCGTCGCCGCGTTTGTAAGGGTTCCACATTTTCTTGCAAGCAACCCTCACCTTTGCCAGTGGCGAGATATTTATGGACGCTGCTTCTTCGAATGGTTGCGGGGACTTCTAGTCGAGCCACCGACAAACGAAGAGCAGGTTCGTCAATTTGCTAAAGCAATCTTCGATTATATCTATGAGCACCACAAGCGTATCTTAGATGATCTAAAGCAGGGAAGATTTGATAAGACACCCGATGTATTGTTTCGCGCCCATCGTGAAAAAGCGACGATGGAATACGATGCCATAGAGCACAACGCGCAGTCCGATGCGCCTGAGGTTCGTAAAGGTTCTCTGCAAGACCTGGAACGATTATTCAAACAGTTGAATTCGATTCAGGAAGGTATCGATGAAGAACTTGCATCGATCTTAGCCTCGATAGAAACCATGGATAGTAATCTGCATGGACACTTTTTGGAGAATTACAAATCGGGACGTAGCCATGGCGTCCATGTGCCGACTGACTTTATTCGCCCCGAACAACGCAGCACTCTCCGATACAAGAGAGTACTTGAACTCGTAAGAAGTGAAGCAGAGAGACTCAGAAGTGCATTTGTCTTACCCAATGATGCCAAGGGTGGAAGGCGACGAAGGAAACTAACTGGCCAACTGGACGGTTCATCGCTCTTCCGCGCCAAATTTGACTCACGAATTTTTTTCGATCGCTCCAAACAATCGGAGGTCGACGAAGTCTTGGTCTGTCTAGTCCTTGACGAAAGCTATTCGATGTCTCGATCGAACCGGGATAAGCGAGCCTTTGAAATCGGCGTGATGCTGAACCATGCATTCATGGATCACCCACAAATCACGACACGGATTTTTTCTCATTGCACTAGCCCCGAACTTAATCGAGTCGTCGTCACAGACTATGGCCCAGCCAAATCGGCTGTTAAAACGCTCTCCTGTTATGAACCGCGCTCTTCCAATTTCGATTACGCAGCTTTCGAGGCGATCGCTCGCCTACTCGACAGAACTTATTCGATACAGAAAAAGATCATGATCACCATTTCTGATGGTGCTCCATGTGTCCCCTCGAGCACTGGAAAGTTCTTTACCGAAGGCTTATCTACCGCGGAGACGCAAGAGGTAGTCGACAAGCTTCGGACGGAAGGCTGGACCATTTTAGGAATTGGTATTGAAACCAATGTCGTTCAACAAATCTACGGTGAAAATTGGAGCATTCAATTGAACGGAGTTAGCCGTCTTGGGAGCACGTTCATGTCGCTACTTACAAGGTTACTCGCTCGTGCCCTTGCCTAATCAATTGTTGGCCAGAAGGTCGAAAGGCTCAAGCTCTTGAAGCAGCTTAGATCGCGTTGCATCCGAAAGCTTTGGATAAGGCAACCGCGCAGGTCCGACAGGAACTCCTAAATACTCCATCGTCGCTTTGGCAGCTGGTAAGTATCCTCCACTACGTACTAGCAAGTCGATTAACTGCACAGATCGATATTGTAGTCGCCGAGCCGTTTCGCCGTCACCCGCTTGATAGGCTTGTAGGATCTTTAAATACAATGGGGAGGCGAAATTGTAACTGCTCCCCACTGCGCCTGTAGCACCGAGGCTCACAGCCGCCAGCAGACATTCATCGATGCCCCACAGAATGTCCATTCGGCCATCGTAGCTACTTCGCACTCGCTGAAACGAAATCAAATCGGGATTGGTAAATTTCAACCCGACCAAATTCGGAATCCGCTCCAATCCTTTCTCCAGATAGGCGGACATTGAAAAGTTGACTCCGGTAAGTCCTGGAATGTCATAAAAATAGAAGGGCGTTTCGATAGCTCGCTCAGCGATGGCCAACGTCCATTGCACAAGATCATCCAAAGTCGCTGGTTTAAAATGACTAGGAGCCAATGTCGCAATTGCGCTAGCGCCGACAAGTTCCGCGTGGGCAGCCAGAGACTGAGCGGTCTTCAAGCAGTTGTCGCCAACATGGACCACCACTTTCATTTCGGTTCCTCGTACTACTTCGCACCATCGACCAGCCAGTGCCGTACGCTCGACGAGAGTCATCGAGTGACTCTCCCCCGTGCTCCCTGCAATAAACACATTTTTAACACCGCGGTTCAGCAGAAACTCCGCTTGCTTTTCAATCGCGTCGACGTTCAACTCGCCGGTAGCATCAAAAGGGGTGTGGGTTGCTGCGGTCAATCCGGGTAATTCGAAGCGCATGTTATTCCTTCTGTGCAAAATGGTTTTCATTTAAGAGTTGCTCACAATACCAGAGCATTCTGGGAAGGTGATAGGGCCCTTTCCACATATTCCCCTTAAGGCGAACCGACGGAGAACCATCGCGATGCAGGTAACCATACCATTCCCCATGTTCCTGATCCGCGAAATGATCAAAGCTCCACTTTCGCAATTGCTCATGCCACTGAGCATATTTTGGATTCCCTGTGAGAGAAAAAGCGAGAAGCGTTGTTATAAGGGCTTCGCAGTGTGGCCACCAGAATTTCATATCCTGCCAATATTCTTGAACAGGTCGGTTATAAAGGTCGCGGAAATAGAAGATACCGCCGAATTCCTCATCCCACCCTCGCTCCCACATCCAATCCAGTATTTCACATCCAAGCGACTGTAATTTCTGATCGTCGTTGCGACGCGCTTCGTGCAGAAGAAACCAGGCGCATTCGATCGCATGTCCTGGATTCAATTGCCGACCATCGAAATGATCGACTATCTCTCCCTGTTCGCCAACATTTTCCATCAAAACGTGCAGTTCTCGCTTTACAAAGTAGCGTTCGATCTGCTCAATGCTCCACTGGATCCAATCCGAGCAACGTTTATCGCTAACGGTGACGTCGCCAAGATGGTCCATGACGATACTGGCTGTGTGCAGCGAAAACATCAAGGGGCCAATACTTCGCAACGATCGTGTTGCCGGTTCGGTTTTCGGTGCGATCTTGCCTGGCGTGAAAGAGTAATGCAAGTAGTTGGCCAAATATCTTGTTGCCGCTTCTTGATAAGACGCTTCGTTTGTAAGCCCAAACATCGCGGCGTTTCCAACTGCCGCAAACGCTTCACTGTAAACGTAACGTCGCATACGCAATGGCCGACCATCTTGAGTTACTGTGAACCACAGCTTTCCATTTTTGGCAACTCCATGTTGCTCGATGAACTGTAAACACGACGCTGCGATGCTGCGCCAAGAGGATTGCTCGCCGTAGGTTCGGCATGCCGTCGCGTACATCCACGCGGTACGCCCTTGAAACCAAATCGATTTATCGGAGTCAAGGAGCGAGCCATCGCGATCTATAGCCGTTAACATCCCACCATGAATCGGATCGAAACCGTACTTGGCCCAGAAGGGAAGGACGTTGTCGAGTAAAGTGTCCCGGTAGAATTTTGCTAACGATTCTCGACCAGTTTGATCTGTAAGTGAATATTGAGAAGTATAAATTGAAACACTCCCTTAGGCAAACCATCGAGCGGACACACTGATTCATTGCTGGCGATATCTAAAGAATATCTTACTGATGTTATTTAACCTGATCTCTGGCCATTGCATCGATTTCTGATGCTGAGAGTCGAATGGTCAGAAGATAGGGTGGTTCCCCTTGATCCCAATGGCCATAGGTTGTCGTGACAATCGTACCATCTGGAAAGATTTCGACACCTGGGTAGGCGCAGTCCCAACGATTTTTATTGTCCTTGAGACGAATGCGATATTGACCGAGTCCTCCGGTTCGCAAATCATCGTAGGTGCCGATCCATGCGACCCAATCTCCATCATGGAGAAACATCGATTTTGATAGTTCATCTTTCGCGTCTGCGGTTGTTTTCTTTTGCACGGCGCGAAATGAAATGAACAATCTTCCATCGGGAAGATACTTGGCAACATGCCGATCACCGCATAATGGTAAAGGCAACTCCTTCGGCTTGCTCCACGACTTTGCTTCGTCATCGGAAAAGATGATATGCGAATTCTTATCGCGGCGATTTTCTCGAAGCAGAACGGCAATTTGCTTTCCATCTGGCGAACGCACAGCTCCAGGTTCACAAAGATGCACCTCGCTAGATCGATAGATCGCCGTTGGCCCTTCCCATGTTAGACCACCATCGCTGGAACGCGATTGATAGAGAGTAAAGATACCTGTAGCTTTTCCATTGGGTTCGAAAAATCTGCCATCATCGTGGAACAGAGCGAGGTAATTTCCTGGGGATGGTCCGATCGGAATCACTGACGCCATGGTCACGATTCCTCCCCAGTCACCAACTTTCTTTAGCTCCGACCATGATTTTCCATCATCTTCGCTGAAGGCCATACGAACTGGATATAATCCGCTGAAGACGATCAAGCGTTTTTTGCCCTTTGCGTCAATGACGCGATGAATGGTCGGTGTCTCGAGCGATGTTTCCCAGCTTTTCGGTGTCGGCAAACGATCGCTCCAACTCTTTCCTCCATCTTCACTTCGTTTGAATTGAATGGCCCCTTTTCCGTGACCTTTTGGGTAGACGCACAGAATCGTCTTTCCATCTTCCAGTAGGACTGTCGTTGGATGCCCGAGGTATTGACCTCTTTCGCGATCGACAATGACCTGTCGCTGCGTGTCTGTATCGAAATCAAGGACTTGTATGCTGGTCTGGCGATTGGCATCTTGGGCGAAAGCTAAGGGATAATTCAAAAGCATCGGCACAAGAATCAGAACTGAGAAGATACGCATCGCTATCACCCACATCGACAAAGAGAAAACGGCTCATAATCGTGTCGGCCATCAACCGATCTACAATTTCTACTTTTCCTTTCGACATTGTGATCAACCGCGAACAAACACAACAGCCCCCACTCGATTGATCCCGCTGAAAGTTACAGTTGTAGTTGTAGGGTGTGTCAGGCATTCGCCTTTATCCAACTCAAGAAACTTCTCCGCACCTCTCGATTAATTTAAAACAAAGAAACTCTCTCCGGAAAAGGCGAATCCGCAACACACCGTTGTTCGATTCTCATCCGATCGCAAAATATTTTTTTTCGCGTAACATCTGAACTTGCTCCTATCTTTACGTTGCAGATAAATGAACCTTGGTGCATTCTTTCATAGCGGCAAACTCTTGATCTTACCCAGACTTCATGTCGTAGATCGCTGAGTTTGTCATGCATCAAACGCGGCGCATGCTCTTCATGGCCGGCAGCCACGTGGCTGAGAATCCGTATCATGCCGACTCTCTTCGGCTGATCCGAAAACTGCAGACGGCTCCTGATCGAACGTTACCACACAGTGTCTTGCTCAAGCGGATGAAGATGAACGCGAAAGCGTTTTATGAGATCATTACGACGCTCGAGCAGCAAGGCGACATCGTGTCGGTACCGGGAGCGACCCAAGGCCGAGCAGGCCGAGGTTATCGATTGATTAGGGACTGCTTGGAGACGTAGTCGCTCGCTCGTTGAAAATGTGCCATGAAGCTGAGAATTACATTTGGGCATGAATGATTCGCGTGAGCACCATTCGTGCCTCGTAACTTGCAAACGCAAATTATTTCGGATTAGCTCCGCCCCTAGTGCCGAGTTCTCAAACGAACAAGTGCTGAATGTTGTGCCGCGGCGCAGGGCGATGGATTATTTGTTGATTTGTTGAAGCCATCGCCGCCGTTCGTGGCGGGGCTGACGCTGTGCATCGCCATCGCCACGGCGACCGCTGTTGCAAAGTTAACAATCAAACAATTCTTGACGATTCCCCTAACAGGCAAGGAGGTCGCCCCCCGTCCCATGACAGCTATGCCCCTGTTTCTTTTCTTATGCCAAGGGGTTGCAGAAGCTCACGCATTAGCTGAGTTTTTAATTGCTCTGCGAACGATTTCTCTAATTTCCTCGCTCTTTGTGCCATCGGGCGTCATGATCATTTCTTCAGAGTAGCCCGACAGCCACTCAACGCCAAATAGCTCGGCGAGGCATTGCCAAGCCCGCTTTCTCGGAATATCGCTTGTCGAAGCGTCCTCAGCAATCGCTCGCAGTTCCGCAAGTGCCGCAGAATCTGATTTCGCTATCTCACTCAACAGGGTTATAGCCATTGTTTGGATTGGCATATCCATTTGGTCACGGTCATCTCCCCAAGCTAGCCGTCTGATTGTAGGTGCAATGTCGCCTCGAACATCGTAAGAATGCCAAAGCGTGAAAAGAACAGACGCTACTACCCCATCGTCTGGATGATCCAAAAGTGGATACACAAGAGCTTCGTCGCCGTCACCTGTGTTGTACCGAATGTCGTACAACGCTTTGAGCAGTTCGGCTCTGTCGTGCTGGCCACTCTCTTTAAGAATTCGTAAAATATTTTCACGAGGGGAATGCTTAATTGCCATTCATACCATCCTTATCGTGCAAGTTCACCGAGGATTTTCTCGGCGTTGTCGAGCATCTTCGACAATTCTCCAAGTTCTGATTCGACCGCTGCTCGCAATTGAGGAGACAATCCCGGATCGCTGCTGTACTTCTTCAATTGAATGAGACGTTCCTTAGCACCCGCCATTGCATTTCTTGTTTCGGATAGGTGATCCCACGGCAATCCATTTTTGGGGTTGATTCCAGTAACTGCACCGCCCTTTTCTCGCAATGCAGCCTTCACATGGTCGGGATCAAGTGCATGCTTGTAGTCGTCAACACGCCGGACGTAGTTTCCATACTTGGGACTACGCATGACGTTGTTTGGAGCAAGTATTCTCCCCAACGCCTTATCGATTTCATCGTCATTATACAGCCTATTACCATTGTCGTCAGTCTTGCTTCGCAACCAATCTTTGATTTCACCTTCGCTCATTCCATCGGCACGAAGCTTGCGCAGGTCGGCAATGGTTCCATCGCAAACCGATACGTTATGTACTAGCACCCCCACATCACCGACCGAATAGTTGTGATGACCGAGGATCGTCAGGTTACTGACAGGGAACGCAGGCTCGAAGTGCTGGCGAATTTCGGTAATGAGAGCGCGGGTGCCAGAACGAGTGATAATCCAGTCGCCAGCGCGAAGTTCATGTGAATTGACCCAGCGACCAGGAAGCGAATGACCTTCGTCTTCGTGTTCCTGTAATTCACGTGGCTGAGAACGCTCCTGCAGATCGCGTCCTTCGATCACCCAAAACGGATGGTAGCCTCTGTTCGCTTAATCGAATGGCGATGACCAAAACAGTAAAGATCACGCCGGGCAACCGGAATGCGGTCGGCGAAGCCAAAGCGGAACAAGAAGATGAGGCGATGATTTATTTGTTGAAGCCATCGCTGCCGTTCGTGGCGGGGCTGACGCTGGGTATTGCCATCGCCAAAGCGACCGCTGTTGCAAAGATAAGAATCAAACAATTCTTGGCGATTCCCTTGGCAGGCAAGGTGGTCGCTCCCTGTGCTGCGATGGCTATGCCCCTGTGTCTTCTTTAGCGTGACGTGGAATCACGCCCACGCTCACACACAGGGCTGCGGGAAGAATCGCCAGTGATGGTGATAGATACAGCCATGACGACGTATCACGAATGGCTGGCGATGCGGGAAGGCTTGTGGCTCAACGACAAGAAGGCCGTGATTGGCCTATCCCGGCTTAACCCGCTGCCGAAGAATTCGGCGGTGAACAAGAGCTTTGCGAAGAAACCGAAGACTGCGAAGGAAAAGCCTATGCTGGGCGTCGCGGCAGCGACACCTTTCAAGCCAAAGCCCCCGGCTTCTTTCGAGCCGCTGAAACTACCGAAGCCCACCAAGGTAAAATAAGGCATCATGCACTAGCGGTCGAAAACCACGTCACACTCGCCAAGGGCAAGCTCCGTTCCATCGGAAAGAGCTACTTTCTGCCGTGATACAATACCCCACTTGCGATGCTTCGCCTTACAATACGCCACTAGTTTTGCTCTCCACCCTGCCAAATCGCCTTTGTAGGAAATTCCCAAGAGGGACGTGCTGCCGTCAAGGAGAATCCTAGCTTTCTCTTCGATTACTCCACCGGACTTAGGTAATGGCAAGTCCGATGAGCCAGCCAACGCTTCGTCAAGAATCTCATCGAATCCTTCTCCCGGCAGCATTTCAACATAAAAGAATTCTCGTCCTTCGACTTCAATTATTCCTGGAATAGTGCGATTCATGTTTCTCTACTGTGTCAAGATGAAACGGAAGTTTGTGATACCAGCGTCATGAAAGACTGGTTTAATAAGCGATCAGTTCGGGGCTGTTTGAGTGGTAAATCACTTCGTCAAACGCCGCCGAATACTTCCTTGCCTGTTCGAGCATTTTGGCTTGCTCGGCAACTGCAAACGGCTTATTCCCAATCGGGCTGTCTGGGTTGCGGAGAAACTTCGCCCAATCGTCGACAAACTTAGCCTCAACAGCTACGTTCTTGCCGCCAATCGCAGCAACATTGTCGGCCACGCTATTGACAACCTCCCCATCAACGATTGTCCTGTATTTGCGGCTTCCGAGTGAGGCTTCCCCATGAAGATTCCGAATACCTGATTCGTACTCCTGCCATGTCCTAGCCCCGATGGAGCGTGGAGCTGCTTCGTCAAGTTGTTTATCGAGATCCGCAACTTCGTCGCGATTTCCAAGGTGCTCCATCCTTTGGGACGAGTCATTTACCCGCGGAGATGATCATTCGATTGTCTTTCCGTTTCTGGGCGAGAATAATTTAAAACCAACTCCGTCCCGTTCTCCAGATTCATCGAGATCGACATCAACGGACTTGTCGTAGAGTTCGAGAATCTGCGCCACCGAACGGTTTACCACTCGATCGAATAAGCCTTGTTTCCCGAATTCCATCAAATATACCATTCGAATATGGCGCAGTTTGTCGCGCACTTCTCGATTAAGTCGTACGTACAATCCATCGACACACGAAACGATCTTTTCTGGATCCTCGCATTTAACAATCAAATCCAAGTTATCCTCCATTTTATCGCCTCACTGTAGAACGCCGTTGAAATAAAGCCATGTTTTACCGGTCTCATCAACATACTCGATGACCGTTCCAAATTGCTTGGAAGTCCATTCCATAATCCTCTGGCAGGATGGACATGGTGGCAATTTTCCAGATATCGTAAGCCATTTTCCTTTGCCAAGTTTTCCTGCGTCTATCAAATCAGAGATAATCTTACCTTCGGTATGGCCCAACCATGATTGTTCTGGAAACGATAGTTTCTTTCCCTTTGGAACCACCACATCGACGCCACTTAGCTCATCGCCTCTGCCGAGTAAACCTCCTTTTGGCCCCTTTAACTCCCATTCTGCGTAGTGCGGTACTCTCCTTGGAACATCATCCGCAAGCCTACCAAGACGCTTGTGCTTTCGCCACTGTAAAAATGCTGCGAATGTGTTTGAGGCAGCTGCAACTGCTTCGGTGCCTCCCTTCACTGTAGCACTGCCACCCACGGCAGCGAGTTTTGCGCCGGTAGCCTCCTGTATTACTTCCCCTGCCAGTTCCCAAGCAAGGTCCTTTACAATCTTTTCAATTTCTGGTCGAACATGACATAAGTTGTTTCTTACAGACCTATGAGGATTGAACCAGCAGGCAACATCGCCAGCTCTGAGGATTGATGATTCTACCTCATCATTTCCCTCTTATTCGCCTACTCGGTCAATCAGATCTTTGAGTCGGTCAGCTTGAGTCTGGGCACTCGCGGTAAAAAAGTACCATGAGCGAGTGATCGCGACGGCGAAATGGTGGAAAGAGTTGATGCCTGGAAATGGGAATCTCCAGTCCTGGCACCCGGTTCCAAACATCGTTCCACAATCCGCAGAGGCGATTGCAATCCTTGGAGATCATCGTCTCGCAGCTGAAGCCGAGTATCGCAAGGCTGAAGGCC
>Ga0315900_10006205_pt1 | contig 16146 bp, 10 predicted proteins | sample LakEriMetagenome_FD_203521 | JGI IMG/M metagenome (GOLD analysis project Ga0315900, IMG submission 203521) | Freshwater fungal communities from buoy surface, Lake Erie, Ohio, United States - Buoy 12 MA114 | ecosystem: Environmental > Aquatic > Freshwater > Lake > Lake biofilm | place: USA: Lake...
AAAAATTAGCGGTTGAAAAAAGTAATGAGATCTTGTATCTTGAATACAACGCTGAAAGGGAGAATTTAAATCCTGATCAGTTTTGTTAGTTTATCTTGTCTGTAAGATCAAATCTTGACTTCTACACATAACGTGCCTTTCTTCTCCTAATCCCTGTATATCAATTAAACTATAATCTTGCGCATGTTCCAGTACTCTTTCTAAATCTATATCATTTAATCCCACCTTTTCGCGTAACCACCGCCAATTCGGTCTTTCATTCAACATAGAACTTACTGAATTCATTACATTCCTTACCTCAGGATGTTCACTATAAAGCAACTCCAATGACATAGATATTGCTGCTACCTGCGTTCTATAACCTTCTTTCTTGTCATAATAACCAACTAAATATCTATCTTCATCCGTAGTTACGTTTTCACTTCTTTCACGCAATCTTTTTATATATTCTTCAACACCGATACGCTTCTTATCGATATACATCCGCGCAGCGTCAATTCCCAAAGGCAAATTATCAAATTGTTTTGCTAACTCTTCAGCATCTTTTAAATTAAAACGTGGTGAGTTGCTTGCTAAAAATAATATAGCCTCTTCCTTACTCCAGCCATTCAAATGCACCTTGGCAAAGCCACCAACTACAAAATTACCGCTCTGCGAGGTAATTAAAACTTGATGCTCGCCCTTCTTTAAACTATGCAGCATATATTTTGGCAACGCCTCTCTTACTTCTCGTGAGTCGGCATTATCAAATAATACTACATACTTTTCTGATCCCCCTAACCTTTGGTTAACCAACTTTATTATTTCTTCTATTCTTTTGCTATCAACTTCCTCGCATAATTTTAACTCTTCAGCCAATCTTCTATAAGAGCTTTCTAGTAAGGCAATAGAAGATGCATTCATTTCGTAAACACAAAATCCTTCACTTTGTTTATTAGACAAATAATGTCTGGCTAGCTGTGTTTTTCCTGCCCCAGCTATACCCGAAATCACGACGCCATATTGTTCTGTGAAAGCATTATGAAGCTGCGCAGAGCTTGTACCTGCAAAATAATGCCCAACTTCTTTAGTCATCATATCTACCAACTTCTTTTCTGATTCTTCCTTTTGCTCTAATTGCTCTACTCTTGTTTGTAAATCGCTGAATCCAGAGTTTAGACTTATGATTGTATCACTAATATTTTCATCAAGCAACGCTTCCTCTAATGCTGTTCCATCATAAACAAGACCAGCCGTCTTTATGCCTGTCATATCAGTACTTCCTGAAACCGTAGCTCCAATAAGTGAAGCACAGACTAAATTTGCATCATGCAAATTAGTTTTTTCTAGCTTCGCGCCATCTAACGTAGCATTAGCTAAATAGGCTCCTTTTAAATTAGCATCACGCAAAACTGCACCCGTTAAATCAACACCACCCAACAAAGATTTTTTTAATTTAGCTCCTTTTAGATTAACTCCCTTTAAGCTACAACCCCTTAAGTCAACTCCGCTTAAATTTATTCCACTTAAATCACTATCTTCTGGAAAATCTTCTATGCATTTAACTAGTACTAAACGGTTATCTTTTTCAGAAAGATATTCGTTATAACTTTTTACTATTTCACCCCCTTCTTTCATTTTTTGGCAAATCTCTGCATAACTTATTATGTCTGCTGCTGTAACATAGGTTACAGTATAGTTAAAATCTTGCCTTTCTCCTAGGATTGAAATATTATATTCTTTATCTAACTCCACGGTGAAAGGACGTCGGTAACCATATTTTTCTACTCTCGCACCATCTTTTCGCCAATAATTACCTTTATTATCCACGATACCAACTTTTGAAAACACACTATCTTGATTCCAATGATAAGAATTAACATGACCTACTGTTTTCTTATCAAAAGAAATGATGGATGCTCTTTTAGCTAACTCTTCATCCAATAAAGTTTCCAGTTTCCCTTTTTCAGAGTCAGTGCCTTTCAATACTGCTTCTAGTAATAATTCTTTACTTAAGCTCAGTTCTTTTGTTTTAGAATTTTTAAAGTAATTAATCATCTTGCTTACAGCACCAGCAGCTATTCTCATAACATCCAAATCACTTAACAACTGACTGAGCTGATATTCGAAAGCAATACTTACATCTAACCCTACATCATGAAGCAATGCGGCTAGCTCTTCCATAGGAACACTAGTTAATGCTTTATACGCATTTTTTATTTTCTTATTAGCTTGCCTGCGCCCAGTATAAGATATGATATTTACCGCAGCACCGAAAACTGTTTCCTTTACTATACTACCTATTGGTACAGGTATACCAGTAGCAGCGCAAGCAACATCGCCTCCAACTGCTACCGCACTGCCAATATGCTCAACTCCTGAGGCAGCCGTACCAAAAAAACCTTCGGCTTCTGCTTCTTCGCGCTTAACCGCAACGTCTTCAAAACGCTTATTACTATCAAGACAATATTCAACAAACTTACTCACAAATAGCTTTCTTTTGTGCATGTAATTAAAATTATCAGTATATGGCATAACTACCTCGCTAATATAACTTAATGAGTTATTTCTCTATTCCCTTTCCTTCTCCTAAACTATCCTCTGTAACTCGTTGAACCCATGATGTTGGTGCTGCTATCTCTACACTGGACAATTCTTGTTGTGCCGCTGCTAACAAGTGTTGGGTCACTTTATCTTTATCAACACTTGCTGCTTTTGCAAATTCTTCTAGCACTTGCCTTGCTTCAACTTCCTGACCATGCATTTTATATAATTTGATTAGTAAGTAATAAGCTAATGCATATGGCTTTACACCTATCTCTTCTTGTTCCCTAAGCAGCACTTGTAACGGTTCAATTATAGTTGTCTTTTCGATTCGGCTATAAGCTAAGCCGCTACCATCTCCATTCAATCCTATTGCTTTTCGTAAATAATTTGCTCTTTCTTGGAATTCTTTTTCATTCTCAGCTTTATGATGATTAAACAAAAACATTGAATATTCAGCATACAATGAAGATTTTACTGCTTCTTCTGAATCCAAAGTAATAGCTTTAATAAACATAGCTTTTGCTTTAGCTATATATGCAGCTGATTCGCTATCAATAGATTTTCCTTCTCCAGCCTTTTGTTTTAGCTGCATTGATTTAACATGATAATAGCGTGCTAAATTATGTTTATAGCTTCTATTAGTTTCATCATTTATTACTTTTTGTTCATAAATGGCAATGGAAACATTTATTATATTAAGCCTTATCAATGATAAGTGTTGCACATATTCATCTCCGCACATTATCATATTTCTTAAACTAAGTTGAAAAGCCTCAATAGCATCTTCAAGCTGATCTATTTTTAAAGATAGTACTCCCATCATATTATATGAAATGGCTACAACATAATAATTATTATGTTCGGATGCGACTTTGATAGCTTCATTTAACCTTAATAGTGCCGCTTCAATAAAATTTAATTTCACTAAGCTACTGCCTATACTGTATAACCAATAAGCTTCCCCTTTTTCTTCCCTGTTCCCGCGCATGTTAGGGAGCGCTCTTTCTAAATACCACAAGCGATTAATGCCGCCCTGAGCTTGCGGCAAATCTTCTAGTACCTGGTTTATTCTACGATGAGAGTCATCTAGCTTCTTTTTTAAAACTTTATTAACGGTATTATTCGTTGACCAAATATCTCTTAATACATAAGCGGTAATGTAATATTTAAATGCGTCATCATATTTTTTGAGCTGATAACAAGTGTTACCCATTTCGTGGTATATATCACTAAATTCTAAATTAGTTTCTTTTGATTCACTTGGAGTAGCATCAATAGCTTCTTGAAGCGAAATTAACGCTTTATCATATTCTTCATAATTCAAATACGCTATCCCTACGTTATAGTAAGAACGAGCTAAGTGCGTGTGCGATTTTGGTAAACTTTTTTTACGTATATTTAGTGCTGATTCATGCAGAGCAAGAACTATTTCCTTGGGACCGTTAAGCTTTCTTAATGATAAAGCCCAATTATCATATAGGCTTGCAATATTTAAGCTGCACTCACTATAACGCAATAGATATATATTCAAAGCATCACCATAATTTTTGATTGCTTCTTCGTGACGGTTTAAATTACTTAAGACAAGCCCTGTGTTTAATAATAATTCTGCAATTCTAGGATGAGCCGTGCCTCCATAGAACCGTTCTAAAATTGATAGTGCTTCCCTATATTCAGCAAGCGCCTCTTCAAAATTACCTTGGTAATCCAAAACATTAGCTATGTTCATTTTACTGTTCGCTATTGCAGATTCAGGATTATCGCCACAAAGTACCTCTCTTATTTCTAGCGCCCGTTTATGCATTAACAAAGAGTCATCTAATTTTCCCTCACCTTCTAAAACTACTCCGTAACCTTCGTAGATATTGCTTAATAAAGATACAACTTGTAAAAATACTGCCTTTTTGCCATGTTGAATCTCTATCTTTTTATTATAATTTATCTCATCAAGGGGCAATCTCCTAAACAAAGAAACTGCGTTTTCCAAAGTAATTAAGATCTTCTTGTAATTTTCATCTATGGTATTTACGTACTCACCTGGCAAAAGATTAATTAGATATTTCTCAACTTCATCTATTATTTGCCCATAATAACTTTCGCAATCACCATGCTGTAAAGTCGCTTTTATTATACCTAAGCGATCAGCTATATAAAGGTATGTGAAAAACAGCCCTGGATCAGCATCAATTTTAGAGCGGCAAATTTTAAATGCATTAAATATCGTCTCTTCTGCTTCGTTATATTTCCCTAATCCCAGTAAAATAAGGCCTAGCTCCAAAAAAAGATTCATATTACCTTGATCTTTCTCTATGGCATTTTCTATGTGCGTTTTGGCAGAAGCGTATTCAAATAAGAGCCGACAAACAATACCTTTTCTCCATGCGCTGTCATCTAATAAGGCCGAATCTATTCTTTCAACAAATTTTTCTTCAGATGCCATTGCTTTAACTGCCTCTTGCAATGGAAATAAGACGTAGTAATATCTTTTTACTATCCTATTATCTTGCAAATAAAGAGCTTTCTTTAGCGCCTGCGAGGTAGTAGCTTGTTGCTGATTTATCTCCGTACTAAAATTTTCTAGCAATGTTAAATCATCATACTGACCTCCTTGGAAACCATACGCTCTTAACCGTAATTCATTAGTTATACTTAGCGCGATTTTTAAGTTATCTCTTGCTTTTTCATTAATGATTCCCCTATCATATAGCAATTCTATAGTGTGATAGTTATCTTTGCTATTTAGATAATAATAATCTGCCAACGCTACAATAATTCTATCTGGAAATCTGTATAACTCTTTCTTGATGTTTAACACCTTACCATCTAATGTGATATCTTCTTCATTTATAAAGTACTTCAATAAATCTTGTCTTAAAATGCGTAGCGCTCCTTGTTTATATTTTAATAATCCAGAAGCTTTATCTTTGTTTTCTTCATTATATTGTTCTAGCAACTCAATATTACCATTTATAATGATTATATGATTCAGTGCCTGCAACAAATGATAATCTTGAGCAAAACGTGCATCACCTTGAAAAGCTGCCAACTCACTTGGCGTTGTTGTTAATTCAAAGTCAGGTATTGATTTGCCTTCTTCATTTAAATAACCCTTTCTCCCCAGCGGTGTTTTACAAGCTTCTCTAACAACCCCATCAAATGAAAATCCTGATTTTGTCAATTCATCATAAAACCAGCTATCTTCTTTTTTACCACTTTTTAAATTATTTAATTCTTCGATTCCTAATGCTTTTATTAATGTTTCGCCAAAATTGGTAACGCGCATATAAAGTAATGTGGTAACTTCACGAAAAAACTGTTTTACTTCTTCTTTTTTTGTTTCTTCTAATCCTTCCTCAATCAAAATACCAAATTCAATGTCAGACCATGGCGTCATTGTGCCAAGTGCCATAGAACCAAGTCCATAAACTGCATACTGAACAGGATGATCATCTACCCTAGGCAAACCTCCTAAATCATTAATACACTCCCAAAACAACTCATTAAACAACCCGCCCTCACCTTTTTCGCCAATGAAAAAATTCCTGATACTTAGATATATTGCTTCAACGTTGCTTGCTCTAAACCTAATTCCTTCCTCAACTATTTCTTCCGAGTTTAATGGCAAGCCGAAATCTTTTATTTTTTCTAGCCAATTTCTTACTGCTTCTCGATAACTGCTTAATGCTAACCTGTATTCTGCAACGTTCTCAACTCCCAGCCTTGGTAACACCTTAACATCTTTTAATCTTAAAAAATTCGCTTCCACTAATGCTATTGATTCCTGTATTTTTTCCCTTCTCCTTCTAATATCAGCAGCATCTAAGGCTTTAAGAGCATAGTGGTACATACCAACTGCTTTTGCGTAATAACTTAAATTATCTCCTAGATTTGCTTCTAGGCTATAGATATCTGCTAGCCTGATAAAAAACTCATATTCATAATGCCGATATTCCCCTCTATTTCCGGCAATAAAATCATTACATATCTGCAGTGCAGACTTAATCTGCTGCTTTGCTTCTTCAATGTTTTTATCACTTAATAATGCATCCAGTTCTTTTAATTTCGTCTCTAATTTTGCTTCTGTCTCTTTTTTCCTATCTGCTTTACTTTCGTCAATTACAGAAAAACTATTATATTCACTTTTCTCTTCCAAAGCGATATGATCTTCAATAATAAAGCTATTTTTTAGTTTTGCAGCCCCTTCTAATCTTTTATGCTCCCCTTTGTCATAAGGATTTTTTGCTTTTAACTCTTCACAAATTCTTTCATACCTTTCACTATAAGATTTTGCGTTTTCAAAATCACCAAGCTCTTTATAAATACTTATTAACCCTTTATAGGCATCAGCTAACGGATAATTAGCTTGCCCTTCACTTTCTATTGCAATAGCTTTTAAAAATAATGTCTCCGCTTCTTTAAGGTCGCGACGTGGATTATCCCGCTCTAATAATAAAGATGCAATACTATTGTGATATGCTGCTACTTGCCCTTTACTAATTTGGATCTTACCTATTTCTTTTGCATAATTCAGAGCTTCATCATAATAAGCCACTTTTCCTTTTTTAATATGCAACTTTGCCAATTTGCAACAAACAGTTATCAATTGCTTGTAACATTGTTGCTTATGCATTACATCAGTTTTTAGGACTACTTCATTTCCTTCTTCATTTAAATAAGTATTTTCATCTACAATTAATTCAAGGTATCCTTCCTTTGCGTACATTAATGACTTAACTGACCAAGGAGATTCAAGATTCAACTGCAATAAACCGCTCCTCAATGTAAGGATAGTGAAAAAATACTTTTTACCTTCAGCTTTTTCTACCACTCTACTCAATTCATGAGCATAACTCAGCATTTCTTTGGCTTCCCAAAAAAAATCTGCATCTTTTTGATAAAAATACATCCTGCCATATGTATAAAGAATAGAAACATATAATAGTGCTAATGAAGGTGCATCTTTGGGAGTTGTTAACTCACTACTATTTTTCAGTAATTGTTCCTTATCTAAAAATCCGCTCTGATACTTTGAATCCACTAATTTCTCTAATTTAACCTTAGCTTCTGCTGAAATTTCTTTCGCTCCTCTTGCAATCCATCCCACTTGTGTATAAAAATAAGCCTTCGCATCCAATAGCATAATTGCATAATACTTAGCAAGTTCACTTGCTTTATCCCCCATATTATCAACATGTGCTATTAATTTCTCAGCATGCGCTAACAACGCATAACTTTGCGCAAGTTCATCTTTAGAATGAGCATCTTTTTTAAAGAGCAGCCTAGTACTATCCAATACGCTTTCCAAAAAAACTTTTTCTTTTTCGTCATCAAAAGATAAAATCGAGCGTGCAGCTTGCTGCGTTGCTTCGTGAAGGCTTAAACTTTTAGTAGGTTCAACGTATTTAATTAACTCATAATCCTGTAGTAACTTTATTGATTTAATTAATGTATCACTTATACCCACTTTCTTAGACCACTTTTCAAGCAAAACCATAGGAATACCATTTGTATCTAATAAAGATAATAATCTTAAAATATCTCCAGCGGTTGCATTTTTTGCAACTTCTTCAATTGATAAATGCAAAGCAGAATCTTGCATAGATATACCCTTAGTTATTTTACTTGAAGCTTCTTCTGCCGCAGACAGTTTATTTAAACTTTCTAAATAAGTTGTAACACTAATCTCTTTATGCAGATTAAGATATGCTTGCGCTATATTTAAACCAAAAGGAACATCATGAAATCCTTCCGCTAACTTCTCTGCATCTTTTTTATTTATCGTTGCAAGCTTATTAAATAAAAAGAATATACTTTCATCTTTACTCCAAGCAGGTAAAGTAAAACTAACTGCATCTTTTATAATAAACTGATTTCTTGCTATAAGTAGAACTTGATGATTTTCACCTAATAACTCTCCTGATGGCAAATAGTTGGATAACTTAAATTTAACCTCTGGCTTATTTATATTATCAAATATTAAAAAGAATTTCTCATATTCTATTTTTTCTCCTAACTTTGCAAAAACATAGCTTACAACCTCATCGATTGGCCTACCTTTGATAACTCTTTCATCATTACCACATAATTTTATCAATAACTTTCGGAATGAATCATCTAATAGTGTCAAAGAACCAGCATTGATTTTAAATATTTCTCCTTCACTATATTTCTCTTTAGAATAGACATCCGCTAAATAACTTTTTCCGATCCCCTGACCTCCTGATACCAAAACAATCGGGCTTTGAATAAAAGCTTTTTCTAATTCAAATAAGCTTAAATTTTTATATGATTCTTTCATGACTCACCTCATTCTCATTTGTGTTTCTACCTTTTCACCAACATCCCTAGCAGCTTGAAGTTTCTTTTGATCAATTTTTATTGCTCTAAATAATTTCGCAGGAAGTTTAGCTTCATCTATTTCATCTAAACCAAAATGATATCGCATCCCATCAAACTTAATATCTTTTAAGTTAGTATCACTGTTAATCTCAGCCAGCAAAATAGCACCTGTCAAATCAGCCCCGCTTAGATCAGCTCCTTGCAATTTTGCACCAGTAAAATCTGCTGCCATAAGGTACGCATTTATTAGCTCGGCATATTGTAAGTCTACGTTAGTTAAATCAGCTCCGACTAGATAAACGTTATGCATAATTGTGCTATGCAAACAAGCACCACGCAGATTCGCCCCTCTTAAATCAATACCCGATAAATTTATTTGCTGTAAATCGCGATACCCGCTAAAATCTAACAAGCGAGCAATAACACTAATCTGCGGTATTGTTGGAAATCTAGTTTCTCTTATATATTGACTTATATCCTTAGCAGTTTTTTCTTCTTCTTTAGGCCTACATGCTTCCGCATATTTTTTAAAATCACTTAACGATACACTTACACTATAAATAACCTCAGGAAATTTTCTTTGATGATGATAATCACCATCGCATTTTGTATCATGTTCGTATTCATTTAACTCACTATCATGCAGAGCTTTTCTATATCCATATTTTTTCACACCTTGATCAAAATCGCCTGAGACCCTTTGCTTAAACTTTATCTCTCCTGCTCCAATATCTATAGCTATACCAGCTTTATAAAATATGCTATCAATATTCCAATAACACCTAGTAGCCGTAAGTGGATTAGTATGTATCTTTTTCAAATAACTCTCTAGTTCTGATGTAGTAGAAAGGGTTTTAGTATGTCTAGCACCATCTTTTGATACGCTATTACCAGTAATAGCAGATAATAATTTTTGTACTGTCATTATACTTTTCTGTTCTTCCAGTGCTCTAATCATCCTATCTACAGCGCCAGTTGCTATTCTTCTCACTTCACTATTTTCCTTTTCTAATCGGCTTGGTTTTAATTGGCTGAGTTGATACTCAAAACTCCATGAAAGATAAGACGCTACTTCCCTGATAATCAATTCTCTTTCATATGCATGATTTCTGCCAAACATAGGAGCAATCCTATCAGCATCTGCCTGACTTTTCTGCTCCCCTAAATGTGATGAATATGCTGACCCCGCCTTTGACGCAAGTGAAACGAGCCCTGCAGCTGCCCCCATACCTGCTCCAGCTAATGCCGTGGGCGGAAATACAGCCAATACCGCTCCTAATACAACGGCTACATCTGAAACAGATGAGATATTATCAAAAAGCTTTGCCTTCTCCTTAAATACCCCTTTTGCTTCTGGGCTTTGGCGATACGTGTTTATGTTACTTATATCATCAAACCGTTTTTGGCAATAAGTCCAGAACTCCTCTTCAAACAACCTCTTCCTAATCCCTAAGTCAGCTGGTTTTGTCTCCGTTAATAAATTTATTTTGGCTTCTGTGCGAATTAATTCAGGCTTACTCCTTAGCTTAACATCATTTATTTTGTTAGTTTTTTCATCATCTAGTACTGATTTAACTTCAATTTCACTGGATAGAGCTTCTAAAGTTTTTTCTTCAATTAAATCATAATGGCTGCCATTATATAAAAGTGTTATTTCTCCTCTACTTCCTGCTTCATTAAATATCGTTATTCCGCTATCGTTTGTATGGTTAACCTTTATTTTTAAATCTAATAGCTGTGCTAACACTTTTAACTCACTTTCTCCTCCCCAAGCGCCATCTCTCTCCATCATTTCCAAATATAAATTATATAATGCATCTTTTTCCTGATTTCGAATAATTTTTACTAAGTTACTTTTATCTTCTGCTGCTTTCTCAGAATTATGATATAATGAACGATAATGACTGATACTGTCAAGCAAATCACCTTCAATTATACCTCTTGTGCTCTCTCCTTCATTCTTTTCGATCATTGTAACCTTACTAATTATTTCTTCTACAATATCATTTTTCACGCTTTCATCTTCATTATTACGCAAATGATATACGACTGCCTTGCGTAAATCTGATGCTGTACAATCTGCTATTGCCTTTGTTTCACTGGCTTTTATAATCATTGTAACATCAAACGTTTTTGCTCCTTCTAATACCGCATTAAACAGACAATCCCCATCTGCTTTAATTCTTGTTATCATACTTTTAGTTCCTAATGCCTCTAAACTACTTTTTATTTCTTCTGTTACGGGTAATACTGGCCTCATAAAAACTCCGCTTAATTCTACTCAATAGAACATTAATACCAGGTTTATATTATTCTTCCCCCATATATGAAGCTCTTCTTTACTTAATCAAAATCTATATCAACAACCATTCCTTGCGCTCGCACACTCATCCTTAACATAAAACCTATAATTTATCGCTTTATCGCAATATTATCACAACCCTAAACCAATTATAATTAATTGCAAACACTTTTTGCAATTATACATTGTTTTATTTAATTAGCTTATAAAACTACACACTCCACTTAACTCTACTGCCATTTGCAACATCAATACTTTCATCATCACTTGTAGCCATACCACTTTCTCTCCTTTCCCCCTTCTCCTCTTGCAACCGCTCCACAAATGTTTTTCTCTCACCACGCCTAATTTCTGCCGCTGACTTGAGGTTATCCTTATTTTCCTCCGCCGCCCGTAAACTGCGCTCTATCATCTCCTCAAACGCTTCTTCCTTCTCCATCTCCCTTATATTGTCTATCTCCCCTCTAAACTTTTCCAAACAAAATTCTACACACTCCCGCGCCATCCCTGAAAATACCTCCATATACCTTTCCAGATCTTCAGGTGGCGAGCATTTCCATTTAAATGAATCTAGTATCCCTTTTTTGTCTTTGAATATGAATTCTCTAATACAACGATACTCAAAAGCATAATTTATATTTTTAGATATAAAATTTAGCTCCTTTTCACTTGCCTCTAAAACATAATACCTAATCAATGGTATAGCTTTTAAACATTCTTCCGCGCTGCGCCAAATACGATATTCATTAATGATCACTGCTATGCTAACTAAATAATTTCCAGTTGCAACTCCTACTGCTTTTTCGCCAAATTCTTCGCGTAGCTTGTTTAGTTCATCCTGTTTATATGATTGGTACATTTTAACGTATGAATCCATTTTCCTTCGTGTTGGCATAAATTTCTTTCCCACAAAATAAAATTAACGTTTTTTCGATTCAAGTTTAGTCGTTATAGATTCGGGCCCTGCCATCACAAATTGTTTGTGCTCATAATCCGTTAATGCATATTGCTTTAAATTTTCTCTAAAACTCTCTAGCTCAACACCCTTCTCCTTCCAACCTTCTTTTTCTATTAAATCATTTAAAAAACTATCAACTATTGCTTGTTGAGTTCTGACGCTTAACTTACACAACCCCCTAAAACAATTAAATATCAGTACCACATGCCTCGCTGTCACTTGATATAATTTATCTACCGCATTGTCCCTTGGTAGTGCCCCTTTATTGTAATGTTTAGATTCAATTATTGATCCCCATTCTTCACTGCTACCATCAATGAGCTTATCTTCCGCAACTCTCGGATAATAAAATAATTTTCCCATATAATTAGATATATTGCCAAATGCTTCATTATCTAAAATGTCATCTAGTTGTATCTTACCAGATAGCAATTCCCCAATTCTTTCTTTAGTTATGCCCCATTCTTTTGCTAGTTTTTGCTTTGTCTTTTTATTAAATAAACTATCTTCCTCTGTTTTTTCAACTTTACCGCAAAGAACATCTGAAACATCTTCTAAAAAATCGCTCAATAACCGCAATCCATCCTTTGCCTTCTTTTCCTCCCCTGTATTGGGATTCTTTCCCAAACCTTCTTCGGGAAAACTTACATATTCCAGCTTATTTGATCCCCATATACATATATCCAGCATTCCACTAATTACGTCTGATAATATCGCTCTGTTGCTTAATTTGATCGCTTCTTTAATCTTGTCTATATATTCAATATGCTCGATCCTTTCCAATCCATTAACTATAATATCTTGCTTATCACTTGGTAATGTTTTAGCTATATCCCCTAATTCATCTTTAGCTTCACATAAATAATTAGATCCACGCAAATTACGTGTTAATTTCTTACGATCTTCGCGGCTTATAATAGAACTCATCTCCTCATCACTTAAGCTGCATGCTAATTCCTCTAACTCTTTTAACCCCTTTTTGCCCAATGATATTTTCCCAAAGTTCTCTCTAATCGCTACAATAGCTTCTTCTCTACTCAAGCCTTCACAAGATATATACGCTAATTCCTCATACAAACAATACGCCGATACATGCTCCCCTTGTGGCCCAATTACCGTCCTTCCTCTATCTGCAGAAACCCTAGTTCCACCCCCAAGGCTAACCTTTGCTCTAGATTTACCTTGTTTCTTATATAGAGCTTTTTCTTCTTCTTCAGTTGAAGGACTGCTTTTCGTTGACAATGCTACTTTAACTTCAACAGTCTCGACAGCTTCAGTAGTTAAACGTAAACCCTCTATCCCTGCCGTTATAACCTCAACTCCAACGCTTTCAGCACCTTCTATTCCCCTTAATGCTTCTATCTTTTCTGCTTTCTCTTGTAGCCTCGGCGATCTACGCATACTCAGCCATCCTTTGTTTAATTTAAATGCTTACAGCTAGTTGTAACATATTAAACAATATAGCGCAATCCTTCGTTGCCTTATGTATTTATATTTTCTTTTAATGGTTGTTCAATTCATTAAATTTTGAAGTTTTGATTTTACTATCTTACCTCAATTTAAGGCAATTGGTGGTACTCAATATCAAAAAATTCCATAAATGCCAGTAGCTCTGGTATTAATGCTGGCATATCATCTGGTATTGGCAACCCTTTAAATGCATTATTTCTGTGCGAACCATATATATGAATCCATACCAAGTATAATACTCGGTAATCTTGCTCAAGAAGCATAGTTCGTAACCCCACTAAGCGACAGAACATTTCAGATGCTGACTCTTCATCATATTCACAAACACAGCTCTCCTCTGGTATCAGATATGAAATACTTATTATAACTTGTGAACCTATCTCTATAAACTCAACGCCATCCTCATTTTCATAATACCTTAATTTATCCCAATTAACCATATGCTCTGGTAACTTGAACATTAAGTTCTTTTCTCCATCACTACTAACATGCAACATTGCATCAAAATAACGAGCAACTACTTCCGCAGGATCATGTTTAAATGATCCAAAATTATAAGTAAAACTAGCTGTATTGCCCTTAACCTGCGCACGACTGGATAATTGCTTAATCTCCCTACGCTCCTCTAACGTAATTAACCCTCCATCTATCCGCATATAATTTCCGTATCGCCTGTATCTTTGCTTCATTCAACTTACTAGGCCTACCGCCTAATCTACCTCTCGCCCGTGCCGCCGCCAACCCAGCTTGCGTCCTTTCGCGGATCAAATCTCGCTCAAACTCAGCTATCGCCGCAAATATATGGAAAAATAACTTCCCGCCACTACTCAACGTATCTATATTTTCTTGCAACGACTTAAACCCAATACCTCGCTGCTGGAATTCTTGGATTTCGGCAATCAAATGCTTTAATGACCGCCCTAACCTATCTAACTTGTATACAACCACCGTATCATCATTATCACGCAAAAATTCTTTCATTTGCTGGTATTCTGAACGGTCTATACCATTACCAGTGACCTTTTCCGCATATATCTTCTCACACCCAGCTCTTTCTAACGCCTGTATCTGCATATCCAAATTCTGACCAATAGTGGAAACCCGTGCGTAGCCAATCAGCATAATTACTACCTAATCAACTTAATTGTTGTATTAGCAAAACTAACTTGCGCCCATACCTTATCAGCCGTATAAATTGGCAATTTAAGGCTAGCTCCCAAAGCTATGCATGCTCTGTCAGCCAACGACAAACCATAATTATTAGTGCGACTTAGCAACTCTAATTCTGCAGCTATGAACGCTTGTTGCTCATTAAAATGAATCACATGGCCAATTAGTTTCTCCATTAATGACCTAACCTCACTCAATGGTATTTTATGGCGCGCCACTAAAATACCCGTTACCTCAGCTAGTATTACGCTTGATATTGCCCCACTTGCACATAGTTGCCTAGCCTCTGCATGCCCTGGCTCATTATTTAACATGGCGAGGATGACAGATGAGTCTAAAATAACCATTACTTATATTTCTCCTCTTCGCTTAAAAACTCTTCCCGCCGCATTTGCATTAATTCATCAACCATTGAAACACCCTCTGGAACATACTGACGAATTAGTTGCTGCGCTTCGTCAATTACTTTGTTTAAACTTACCATATGTATTTCTCCATCAATTACTCTTAAAACAAAAACGTCCCCAGTTTTTATTTCAAACTGTTTTCGAATCGAAGCAGGAATTAATATTCGGCCATTACTATCAATTTGGGTTCTTATATCTGACATGCTTTTTTATCATTCTAACAGATTCAATTATATTACTCATATTATACTATTATGTATAAATAGCCAAGTTGAAATATCTTTAATTTCGGCATATAAATCTTAATACTCTACACTCAGGTATGATAAAAGCACTATGATGTAGATATAAGTTATAAGAATTGTCAGGCCGCGTAACTCCGTTATTTTATGCTATTTTAGATTTAGCAAATTTGCCCATGGAGAAAGTGTCATAAACCCTAGTTTTTGAGAGCTTTTTATCACATCTATTTACTCACGCAATCAAAAGCAAACTACTAAGTACTCGGTAAAACACTAGCAAAACTAACCTTCTTTGCTTTACTCTGCTCTCCTTCAAGCTTTGATATCCACCTACCACCACCTTCATCTTTTTCCATGTTAGCCTCTAGCGGCTCTAAATCATACTTTTCAACTGCTGAAATAGAACTCGATACAGTATTACCTACTAACTCTCCTATTTCTTTTGTAACTTCCTGTGATAACTCTAAAAACTTACTTATTTCTCCTTTTGGTACTATATTTTTTACTTCAAAGAAATTTATTATATGTCGCTCTTGCTTATTTAAGAAATATAATTTCCTGAAGTTCTGATCAAGACCTTCTATTTCTTCCAAAGACATTTTTTCACACATCCTTTTTACTAATTGAACCCTTTGTAATTTATCTTCTACCGAAGCGTAACTTATAGGATCAAAGCTTCCTATAACTAACATAGTTATATATCAGATCAGATTATGAACTTGATCTTTATCT